>ENA-ORXR01000230-ORXR01000230.1-marine-metagenome-genome-assembly--contig:-NODE-230-length-85364-cov-9.952220_pt1 | contig 85364 bp, 78 predicted proteins | sample MGYA00237866_ERZ511479 | MGnify/ENA metagenome assembly ERZ511479
ATCATCACGTGGATTCGGGAACAGGGTGTCGAGTTCGAACCGAAGATGTAGTCGTCTATTCAAGGTCTGGAGGATGAGCCTGCGAGTCGACTGCATCGATGCTGATGTCGCTCTTTGCTGTTCTACCGGCCCCAGGTTCCTCATACCCGTCCACGTAGCCTTCTTTCATATACGAAGAGACATGATTGAACGCTCATGCCTCTTAGGGTATGAAATCCGTACCATGTGCTTTAGTATATGAAATCGGCTGCTATAGACGGAATACCGATGTGAGTGAGCGCGGCCATGTCGTCAGGAAAGTGAACAGGCATGATCAACAATCGCGACAATTCCGGCACGGGGCTGAGCACGGTCATCACACTGCCTGACCAACTTGCGGCAGTGTTGAAGGCTGCGCGGCTTGCGTCCGGGCTGAGTCAGGACGCGCTGGCCGCCCGAATTGGCACGACGCAACGCGTCATCTCGCAGCTTGAAAACGAGCCCGAAGGGCGTACGCTCGCGACGCTTTTCCGCGCTTTGTCGGGTCTTGGACTCGAACTGCGCGTAGCGGCGCGTCCGAGCGATGTCGGGCCCGCAGACCCGGATACATGGTGAGAGGATCAGGACGCGATCGCAGGCTTTGCGTCTCGATCAACGGGCAGCGTGTCGCCGTGTGGTCCGTGGTTCACGGAAAGCACCGGATCGACTATGAATCCTCCTGGATCGAGGGGACGGGATCACGTCCGTTATCCCTGTCGCTGCCGCTGACGCCTCATGGCGGATCGCACGTAGGGCCCAGGGTTGAGTACTGGTTCGAGAATCTGCTCCCCGATGATCCCGCCATGCGCGAGCGAATGCGCCTCCGTTTCGGTGCGCGTAGTTCCTCAACGATCGACTTGCTGGCCGAAGTCGGACGTGACTGTGTCGGCTCTGTACAATTGCACGATCCGGGTGTCGAGCCTGCATTTCCAGAGCCTGCGACCGGGAAGCCGCTTGACGAAGCCGGCGTCGCGACGCGGTTGCGCGACGCCAGCCGTGGCTCCCTGCCCGGAATTCGCGGTGGTGACGAATTCAGGATGTCGCTTGCCGGCGCCCAGGAGAAAACGGCGCTGACGCGCATCGACGGTGCTTGGCACCTACCTGCCGGTGCCACGCCGACGACGCATATCCTGAAATTACCGCTCGGACGAGTGGCGATGCGCGGCGTTGACTTGTCCACATCGGTTGCCAACGAGCATTTTTGCATGCGGTTGCTGGCAGCACTCGGACTCGACGTCGCGGATACCGTCGTCGAACGATTCGAGGATATTACAACCCTTGTTGTCAAGCGTTTCGATCGCCGGTTAGCGGGTGACGGCAGGACGCTTCTGCGCTTGCCACAGGAGGATTTCTGCCAGGCGCTCGGGTTTTCGCGCGAGGCCAAATATGAGACTGACGGCGGTCCGGGCATCGAGCAATGTCTTGCCATGCTGTCGGGCTCACGTCGCGCAGCAGAGGACAGGCGTGCATTTTTCACCACACAGATCGTGCTCTGGCTGCTTGCCGCTGTGGACGGTCACGCGAAGAATTTCAGTCTTTTCATCGAGCATGACGGCCGTTTCACATTGACCCCGAGGTATGACGTGCTGTCCGTGTGGCCGCACGTGGGAACTCCCGAGCTACCCCGGCAGAGGGCAGCCTTCGCGATGGGGTGGCATGGCAAGACCCGCCACTACAAGCTAGCCGAGATCCGGCCGGAACACCTCTTGGCGTCGGCGAGACGCTGTGCAATGTGGCGGGAGATGCCAAGCATCGTGGAACACCTGGCGACGACAATGCCGGACGCGATCGAACACGTGCTCCTCGAGACTCGGAACGATGTCCCGGCGGACCTGTCCGGATCTGTGGTCGACGGGGCCACGGCAGCGCTGGCCGCGTTGGTGGAATCGTTGTCCTGATCCTCTGGTAACGAGTTGAACCCCCGTCGCCGGCAAGATAGTCGCGTTGTCATGGGTACAGGTAAACTCTGGAAGACTGTCTGAAAGAGAACTCAGGTATGGCTTCGAAAAAGCCCGACGCGGCTCGGCTCGACAAGCTGGTTGCCAGCGCGCGTTCCGACTATGCCTCCCGCGAGGCCGGCTATCGTCAGCGCGCGTTGAAGCAATACCCGTGGATATGTGGGCGTTGCGAGCGAGAATTCACCGAGGCGAATCTCCGCGAGCTCACCGTCCATCATCGTGACCACGATCACGACAACAACCCGGCTGACGGTAGTAACTGGGAGTTGCTTTGTGTGTTCTGTCACGACAACGAGCATCAGCGTCTGATCGAGCAGGTTTCGGCCAACGATGACCGGAAGACTCGCGAGGCGACTCATTCGCCATTCGGGAATCTGAAGTCCATGCTCGGATCACGTGACGACGAGTGAGCAGGACTCGATAGAAATTCGTTCCCGTCAGACGAGTCTCGTTACCGGGCTCGATCCTTGTGGAGCGAAAAATAAGACAAGTGGCGCGGTAATAGTGCGTTTACTCACCGCTAAAGCACACCGATGGTATGGATGCTGTGTTGCAACGAGCCGCAACGCCACGACTGCTCATGATCACGAACATCGAATGCAGCCCGCGCCGGGCCTCCGCGAATGATCGCGTTCGGTACGAGGAAGACGATGTCGCCTGCGATCGAGAAAGGCACGTCTACCAGACTGTAGAAGAGCAGTCCGAGCGATGTGCCTATTCGATTCGGAAGCGAACGATCCCTGGGCCGTCGTTCAGCGTCCCGATCCGACCAGTACCCGATGCAAACCAGTGCGCTCAGTGCGTGATACGAGCCGTCGAAGACAGCATCCTTGCGGGAGTAACTCAGCGTCGAGCAGCTCGAACAAGAGAGAGAGACGAACGCCAGCAACAGCGAGATTCTGATGTGTCTGCACATCGCAGACCCTGAGTGGCGCTTCATTGCACATACCGCTTTCGACACCGGATCGATCATGTCATCAACAGGGTCGAGGGGATACCTTCCTGTCACGAATTCGGAGCCAACTTCCAATGTGCTCGATTGACCGCTGCGGGTTGCCAGATTCGCGAGTCTGGCAATCGTTCTGGGCAAGAACGAGGGTAAGCGCCCGTAGCGTCAGTCAGCGCAAGAGCTGCCTGCAATCGATGCGCTTGCTTCGGCGTCGAATGCTGCCGAACGTGATATCGGTTTACCGTCAGGTCCGGCAAGGGACACAGTCAGCGACGCGCCTTTGATCTCGCTGCCGGCAACGCGAATCTGGCCGAGTTCGGAGCTTGCCAACCGGTCGTCGACATCGATCGAGAACACGAATCGCTCGCCCGGACCGAACGCCTCGAACGCGAGTGCGATTCGCTCTCCACCGTCTTCGGGCAAGGTGGAGTCGACCAACAACTCGGCACCTTCCTCGATCCGGAAGGGCTGGAACACCTCTACGCCGGCGCCGCCGTCGATGGTATCGAAGACGAGTTCGCCGGCTGAGCCGGCGAGGTCAAGTGTCGCATCGATTACTTGTGTTGAATCGCCCGAGCGGTTCACGAATTCGAATCTGTCGCGCGGTGCGCTCTCGATGAAGCGAACATCGAGCGTGTGCCCGCAGTCAGTGGGCTCGTTGGCGTGAGCCGAACCCGTTGCCCAGGCGAGGCTCATGCAAAGCACGGTCGCTGTGCCGCGGACGGGCCGGGCTGCGATAGCCTTCGGCAGGTGCGTTATTACGGCGTATGCAGGTCTGAAGGGGTTCATGGTCGCTCTGTTGATTTGCTTGCAAGGTGTATCAGCCAAGTCTACGTCGGCAACGCAGTAGCGTGGCGATGCCGGGGGACGTGATGCTCAAGATATCGGGACATGACGCTCAGAATCGGTAGCGAAGGTCCAGCAAGCCGAAGTTGATCCAGGCAAAGGTGAACAGATCGTCGGTGTCGGCGCCACCTTCCACGGTCCGATAGCCGCCGCCTATCTGCCACCGTTCGGTCAACGCATAGTCCAGTTTCGCGCCAAGATCGAGCAGCCGTCCGGGTCCGCCGGCCAGTCCGTCGATGTCGAACCTGAACGACCACCGTTCGGAGAGACGATAGTCTCCGGACACGTGTAGTGCCGGGACGAAGCCCACGTTCGTGTCTGTCGCGACACTTGTCCCTTGCTGCAACTCGATCTTCGCATCGCGGATCACGGCTGTGAAGCCGACGCCCAGTCGCCACCGGCCACGGTCGGGCAGCGCGTATCGATAGGTCAGCTTATATGCACTGAACTGATAGGTGCCCTCGGTCTCCCCGGCAGCGAAGGTCGTGTCGTCAAAGGTCGTTTCTCGCGTGAGCATGCCGGTCCCGGATACGGCAAGGGGTGCCACCACGAACCGCAGCTCGTGGCGCGCGGCGACTCTCCAATGCAGGTTGAGGCGGGCGATCGGTCCGGCGTCAGCGCCGGTCAGCTCGGTCATGTCGAAGCGCGTGCCGGTATCCCCGGGCAGGCGCACATCGTTTCTCGCGAATCGGACAGCACCTGTTTCGAGGCCGATCGAGAATCGACTGTCGGACATGTCCGCCCACCCCGATGCAGGGAGCGCGCAGAGCCCCGCCAGGATTACCGTGGCAAGGCACGACGTTCTATTCGATATCATTCTTCTGGGCATCATCGAAGGTGTCTTGTTCTGTTTGACCGAACCTGCTACGCAGCGCATGTCGTAACCGTTCAATGGAACCGACCGCAAGCGGTCGAGCCTGCCACGAAAGTACGCTCGCGGATATGGCCGCTGACATACTTACTGAGGTAATGTACAGTTTGAAACGATTGAAGCTATCTGTCGGAGCAGTTACATGTCGAATACACAGGCACGAAGCGGGCATTGCCTTTGCGGCGCCGTAAAGATCGAAGCGAAAGCCGCCAGTAACAGCGTCGGTGCCTGCCACTGCTCCAGCTGCAGGCGATGGGGAGGCGGCGCGCTGATGGCGATTGATTGCGGTGATGATGTCTTCTTCGAGGGGGATGATCATGTATCCGTCTACAATTCCTCCGCGTGGGCGGAGCGCGGCTTCTGCAATCGGTGCGGAACCCATATCTTCCATCGTATCAAGCAGACGGGGCTGCACATCATGCCGGTCGGGCTGTTCGAGGCCGACGACGCTTTCACCTTCGATCATCAGGTTTTCATCGACGACAAACCAGCAATGTACCGGTTTGCCAACGAAACCGAAGACATGACCGGCGCCGAGGTATTTGCGAATTACGGGGGGCAGACGTAGCCGTGCCGGATTCAGCAAATCCGAATTCAGCAGGCCCAGTGCCAGCAATTGACTATGAGCGGCGTTCTCGAGCCGCGCTGACCAATCTGTTCATCGGCGATGCACTCGCCATGCCGGTGCATTGGTACTACAACCCGGGCGACATTCTTCGCGCCTTTCCGCCCTACGGCATTCGGCGAATGGAGTCAGCGCCCGAGCAGCATCCCAGCTCCATCATGCGATTGCACTCGACCAGCAAAGGTGGGCGCGGTGCGCAGGCAGTGAGCACGGGTCCCGAGGTTGTCGGTGATGTGATCCTGAAGGGCAAGCGCGCGTATTGGGGGCAGGCGAACGGTCACTATCACCATGGCCTGCCGGCCGGGGAAAACACCTTGAATGCCTGGTGGGCGAGGCGGCTCCTGACTTTTCTGACTGAACGCGGCGACTATGACCTCCGTGCCTGGGCCGACGATTATGTCGCCTTCATGACCGCAGACCCGCCAGTGCATCCCGATACCTACGCCGAGAGCTGCCATCGCGGTTTCTTTGCCAACGTCGTGGCGGGCCGGAATCTGCTCGACTGCGGGGCGGCCACGCACGATACGCCGTCGATGGGAGCGCTTGTCACCGTCGCGCCACTGGCTCTGGCGTTGCTACCCGATCGATCACTGGACGCGGTGCAGGGAATTTGTCGCGAGCACGTGCAGCTTACGCACCCTGATGAGGGGCTGCTTCAGGTCGTCGATGCTTACGTCGCCCTGATGGCGCGACTCGTCAATCGGCCAGCGGATTCGAAAGACACGGGGTCGAGTGCGACAGACATCACGGACGCTTTTGTCGAAGCCGCCGCTGCGGTTCCGGGAACACGACTTCTGCCGCTTCTTGCCAAGCGCGCTGGCGACGCTGCCATCGTCGGTGGCAAGTACTCGCTCGCCTGCTACATAGACGACTCTTGGCCAAGCGTGTGCTATCTCGCCGCAAAATACTATTCTGACCCCGAGAAGGCATTGTTGATCAACACCAATCTCGGCGGTGAGAACGCACATCGGGGTGCGGTGCTCGGTACCCTGGTCGGCCTGGCGGCGGGAAACAGTCCTGAGAGTCTGCAATCTCAGCTGTTGCACGATCAGGAGATCGGACGTGATGTGGATGCCTGGGCTGCGCGGTTTTCCTCCTGGGTGCAGTGAATTTGGCCGAATTGTTCATCTTTCGCCGAGCGACGCGGCGGGGTAGAGCATGACTGCGAGGATCGGTATCGAGTCGGTATCGCATCGCTTTGGCACGTTCGCGGCCCTCGAGCGTATCGATCTGTCCATCGAGGCCGGCCGTTTCGCTGTGTTGCTCGGCCCGTCCGGCTGCGGCAAGAAAACGCTGCTCTCGATATTGGGCGGTTTTCTTGTGCCCAGTGAAGGTCGTGTCACGCTCGACGGGGTCGATGTGACTCGGCAGCAACCAGCGAAGCGTGCGACCACGACGATGTTTCAGGACTACGCCCTGTTTCCGCACATGACCCTTGCCGACAACATCGGCTTCGGACCGCGCATGCGCGGTGCCGATCGCGTGGAGCGTCGCCGGCGCGCCGACGAGATGCTCACGCTGGTCGGTCTAGAAGGCATGCACTCTCGCAAGCCGCATGAACTGTCGGGTGGACAGCGACAGCGCGTGGCGCTGGCACGAGCGCTGGCTGTCGAACCGGATGTGCTTCTTCTCGATGAGCCGCTCGGTGCGCTCAGTCTGCCGATGTCGGCGGCCACCGGCGGAGCGGTACGCGCCGGTCAACGAGTGGGACTGTGCTTCCGTCCGGAACATGTGTCCGTGAACGTCTCACCACCCGCGAATGTCGTGCCGCTCAGGACGCGACTTGCCGATCACGCGTTCTTCGGTACGCATCACCGGGCGCGACTGGCCTGCGACGATACGCTTGAATTCATTGCCCACCTGCCGCAGGAGGCGACACCGGTCAGCGGAGAGACGATCAACGTCGGTATCCTGCGCTCTGCCATCGTCGTGTTGCCGGTACCGGCATGACGAGCCGTCTCGAACGAGTCTCGGCAACCGAATGGTACAAGGTCGAGAACGTCGGTGACGACGTACGACTGATCGGCGAACCGCATATCCTGCCGTTCTATCGCTGCGATATCTGGCACGTGCGAGGCTCGAGCGGTGACGCATTGATCGATTCAGGCATGGGTGTGGTCAGCCTGCGCGAGCACGTCCCGCTGGTCAGTGAACGCGCCTTGCTTGCGGTCGCGAGTCACACCCACTTCGACCATATCGGTTGTCATCACGAATTCGAACGGCGCGCCGTGCACGTGGCCGAAGCCGACATACTCGCCGAGCCGACGCGCCGCTCCACATTGGCTGACCCCTACGTCTGCGATGACATATTTACCGCCTTGCCACCAAAGCCCTACCTGTCGACGACGTACGCGGTGCGCGCCGCCCCTGCAACGCGGTTGTTGCACGACGGCGATGTCATCGATCTCGGCAATCGTCGGCTCGAAGTCATTCGTACCCCCGGTCACTCACCTGGCGGCATTGCATTGTGGGAGGCGGCAAGTAGCATTCTATTCAGCGGCGACATTGTCTATGACGGCCCCTTGATCGAGGATACGTACCATGCCGATGCGGCCGATTACCTCGCCAGCATGCAGCGATTGCTCGAATTCCCTGTTCGCGTCGTGCATGGTGGGCACTTTCCAAGTTACGCGGGGCCGCGCCACCGAGAGCTCATTCTCGACTGGTTGAGAGCGCACGGTGAGTCGTGACCGGCTAACGCCGGATACCGCGCTTCCGGATAAGGCTATCCTCTGTTGTTCTGATCGATCCGATCTCCCAAGACAACGCCATCAGCCGACACCGTGACCGCATACACGTCCCTGACTCTTGCCCAGCGCATTGCCGACGCTGTCAGCGCTTCGACCGCTCAGGTCGATGCCGCCATCGCGCTCCTCGACGGCGGCGCGACGGTGCCGTTCATCTCCCGCTATCGCAAGGAAGCGACCGGTGGACTCAGTGACACGCAGCTACGACTCCTGGAGGAACGCCTCGGCTATCTTCGTGAATTCGACAACCGACGCGAAGCCATCCTCAAGGCGATCGACGAACAAGGCGCGCTGGACGATTCGCTGCGTGAGCGTATCGTTGCCGCGACCACCAAGGCAGCCCTCGAGGACTTGTATCTGCCCTTCAAGAAGAAGCGGCGAACCAAAGGGCAGATAGCGATCGAGTCCGGACTCGAGCCCCTCGCCGAGCGGTTGTGGAACGAACCCCGAGTCGAGCCTGGGGCCGAGGCATCGAAATTCGTCGACGAAGCGCGGGGTATCGCCGACGAGCAGGCAGCGCTCGACGGCGCGCGTGCCATCCTTGTCGAGCGCTTTGCCGAGGACGCCACGCTGGTCGCTCGCCTGCGCGAGCTGCTGACGCGGGACGGGTTCCTGTGTGCTGCGGTGTTGGCCGGCAAGGAGCGCGACGGCGCCAAGTTCGCGGACTATTTCGATCATCAGGAACGCTTGTCGAAGGTACCGGGTCATCGAGCGCTGGCGATGTTTCGCGGTCGCGCCGAAGGTATTCTGTCACTGAAGCTTCTGCTACCCGGGAACGATGGCTACAGCGACGAAGCATTGATTCGAACCGTCGCGTCCCACGTCGGCTTCCGGGCCACTGATCCACGCGAGAACGGTCTGCCATGCGATGCCTGGCGTGCCCAGGTGGTCGCCTGGACCTGGAAAGTGAAGCTTGTATCGCGGCTCGAGACCGAGCTGCTTGTCGCCCTCCGTGAGCGCGCCGATGGTGAGGCGATCGGCGTGTTCGCCGCCAACCTTCGTGACTTGCTGCTGGCCGCACCGGCCGGGCCGCGTCCGACGCTCGGACTCGATCCGGGCTACCGCAGCGGCGTCAAGGTCACGGTCGTCGATCGTACCGGCAAGGTCGTCGATCACGAGACGCTTTATCCGCACCAGCCGAGCAACCGCTGGAAGGAGTCTGTCGCGGCGTTGGCGGCCTTGTGCGTCCGGCACAAGGTCGAGCTGATCGCCGTCGGCAATGGCACTGCGAGTCGCGAGACCGAGAAGCTTGCCGACGCGGTCATCGCTACGGCGGGCCTGCCGGGCATGACCAAGGTCAGTGTCTCTGAAGCGGGTGCTTCGGTCTATTCCGCCTCGGAGATCGCCGAACGGGAATTTCCGGAACTTGACGTGACCATCCGTGGCGCCGTGTCGATAGCGCGCCGGTTGCAAGACCCCTTGGCCGAGCTCGTCAAGATCGATCCAAAGGCGATCGGGGTAGGGCAATACCAGCACGATGTATCACCGCAGGCGTTGGCCAGGAGCCTCGAATCCACGGTCGAGGACTGTGTGAACTCCGTAGGGGTCGATCTCGGAACCGCCTCAGCGGCGTTGTTGTCGCGCGTTGCCGGGCTCTCGGAAACGCTCGCGACGAATATCGTTGCCTACCGTGACGAGCACGGTAGCTTCCCTACGAGGAAAGCGTTGAAGAAAGTGCCACGGCTCGGGCCGAAGGCATTCGAACAGGCGGCTGGTTTCCTGCGCATCAACGGTGGCAAGGACCCGCTCGACGCGTCTGGAGTTCACCCCGAGAGCTACCCGGTGGTTGCGCGCATCGTCACTCATGCGGGACGCCCATTGGCCGAAGTCATCGGCGATGGCACCTGGCTCCGTTCCCTCGACCCCTCGCGCTTCACCGACGAGCAGTTCGGCGAACCGACGGTTCGGGACATTCTGGCCGAGCTCGAGAAGCCCGGGCGCGATCCCCGACCTGAATTCCGTACTGCTGCCTTTGCCGACGGCGTCGAGAAGATAGCGGATCTGTTGCCCGACCAGATCCTCGAGGGGCAGGTGACGAACGTCACCGCCTTCGGTGCCTTTGTCGACGTTGGTGTTCATCAGGATGGTCTGGTCCATATTTCGGCGATGGCCGAGTCCTTCGTCAAGGATCCGCGCGATGTGGTCAAGGCGGGTGATGTTGTCAAGGTGAAGGTCATGAGTGTCGATATCGAGCGCCAGCGAATCGCGCTGTCGATGCGTTTGACGGACAGTGCGCAAGATGGCGAAGGTGAGTCGCGTCGCGGGTCTCGACCCGCGGGTGGACGGGCGAGTGGTGATCAAGCCGGCAGTCGCCGGAATGGAGGTCGTCAGGACGGTAACCGTCAGGCAGGAGGTGCTCGGTCCGGACGAAATGCTGGCGAGGAACGCCGATCAGGAAAACCACTCACAGGGAGTGAATCGTCCCGATCCAGTGGCGGATCGGATCAACCGTCCGCACTGGCACTCGCCTTGAAAGAGGCAAAGGCGGCGAAGCGATCATGACCATGACCGACGTGCCGTTCACGAGAGTGGCGCAGTCGTTACCAGCCTCCGTCCCGTTTGTCGGTCCCGAGACGATGGAGCGGGCTCGTGGCGCACCTTTCAAGGCGCGTATCGGAGCCAACGAGAGCGCGCTCGGTCCGTCGCCTCGTGTACGTGCTGCCATGATCGAGGCGATCGAGGCGGGTGATCCGCGCTTGTATTGTGATCCCGAGAATCACGAGCTGCGCACAGCGCTTGCGCGTCGTCACGGTGTCGCGCTCGACGAGGTGGTCGTCGACGCCGGCATCGATACGCTGCTGGGCGTCACGGTCAGATTGTTCATGGAGCAGGAGGACATCGCGATCACATCAGCAGGCGCTTACCCGACCTTCGCCTACCAAGTCAGCGGATTCGGCGGAAAGCTCGTGACGGTGCCGTACCGACAGCAATTCGAGGATCCCGCAGCGTTGCTCGCGGCCGCATGCGAGCGTGCGACGACGGCGGGCGGTAGCTCGGCCAGCCTCGGCATACCGAACGCCTCACGGTCGAACGACGGTGGCTCGAGCCACGTCAGGCCGGGCCGTGTGCGACTTGTCTACCTTGCCAATCCTGACAATCCGATGGGCACGCGTGTGTCGCCGGCTGCCGTCACGACGCTAGTCGACGGACTTCCGCCGGGTTGCCTGCTGCTACTCGATGAAGCCTACGTCGACTACACCGACGAGACGGCAGACCCCGTCAATCCGATCATCGATACTTCCGACCCGCGCGTCATTCGGTTTCGCACGTTTTCCAAGGCCTGGGGCATGGCCGGAATGCGGATCGGATACGCGATCGCGCACCGTGACGTGATCGCGGGCTTCGAGCGTGTCAGGAATCACTTCGGCGTCAATCGACTTGCACAAATTGCAGCCCTGGCATCGCTCGAGGACGACAGCTATCTCGAGCATGTCCGGGAGTCGGTACGCAGCGGTCGTCAACGTATCGAAGTGCTTGCCGATAGCCACGGCCTGCCCTGGGTGCCGTCGGCAACGAACTTCGTCGCTGTGGATCTTGGCAGCGCTGCGCGCGCTGACAGCGTGATGGTGCATCTGCTGGAACGCGGTGTGTTTGTGCGGAAACCAGCGGTGGCGCCACTGAACGTGCATGTGCGTATCGGCATCGGCAGTGAGGAAGAACATGCCCTGCTCGAGACTGCGTTTGCCGCAGCCTTCGAGTCGGGTGTTGTCTGAGGTCCGGGTCGGCGGTAAGCGTTTCCGGTTCAGGACCGTACGAACGCTCGCGTCGAAACGACTGCGAGTCGGCCTGTCCCGGCTGCACAGCCGATGAGTTTCAGGACTCGTCGTCAACGGGCGAATCAAAGCGTTGGGACATGTCGAGTCACCCATTCCGCTGTCGCTGCGGCAGGGCGCGAGCATCATGGATGCGGGCGGACGCGTGCTCATGCGGGGTTTTGTCGATGCGCATAGTCATCTTCCGGCGGTCGATCTGGCGCGCTTCGGTGTCGATCTGACGCCGCCGCCAGATGGCGATGTACATGATATGGATTCGCTGATCGAGCGGCTTGCCGAGGCACCGGGTGAGGGCTGGCTATTCGGCCCCTGCGGGTATCTCGCCTCCGCGCCCTGCGAGAGCTGACTACCGATGCGGCCTGGCAGGCAGGGTTCGATCACGATCGAGGTACCTTGAGCGTCGGCAAGCGCGCCGATCTGTTGCTGCTCTCGGACGATCCGCTTGACACCGCAGATGTGTCTGACGTGAAGGTCGATGGCGTCTTGAGAGGTGGGCAAAGGCTCTACCGGCGGATGTCGGCGGACAGCTTGCAATGATCGATCAGCTAGATCTTGCGATTTCGGCGGCGCAGTTCGGGAACGACGAGGGTCGGTATCGCACGCATGATGAACTTGTCGAAGTGCGGCACGGTGAAGGCCGCATAGCCGTGCTCAGGTGTGTATAGCAGACCCATGTTGATCAATTCTGCCCTCGTCGGTGCAAGGTTCTGAGAAGTCCTGCCCATGACATCTGCAACATCGGACGCTTTTTGTGGTTTGGAACCCAACTGAGCCATCGCTCGCAGGTAAGCCCGCTGCAGCGTCGTGGCTCTGTCAAGGCGTACGCGAAAGAATGATTCATCCAGCTTTGCTTGATAGGCAGGCACTGCAGTGACAACGTCGTCACGAGTGATTTCCGGACCTCGAGCGACCGTCCAGACTGCATACCCCAGTTCCTGTAGAAAGTAGGGATATGCTCCTGTAATGGCCACGGCCTCCGTCAGAGCTTTCGACGAATACGTCGAGCCCTCTTCTTGTGCAGGGCGAGCGAGCGCTGCCTTGGCATCTTTGGCGGAAAGCACACCGATTCGCGGGAATTTGAAAAGCCGCTCCGCGTACGACTTGGCATTACCAGCCAACTCGGCGATTTGTGGAAGCCCGGCGCCCACCAGCGTTATCGGCAGCTTTCTCTGGACCATTTTGTGGAGCGCTTCAATGACCGCTTCGAGTTGTTGTCGGTCGAGAAACTGAATCTCGTCAAACAACAGTACGACGCCACCGCCCCTCTCATCGGCAGCCTGCCCGATCGCAAGTAAAACGTCTGTGAGATCAAGTGCCAGATTAGCATTGTCAGCGAATCCCTCGGCTGCTTCGATGTCGATTCCGGCGCTCCAGGTGCCCTCCGCGTCGACACTGATGGTGAACGATGTCAATACAGCTGCGGCATGCTTCATGCGATCGGACCACTTCTTCCTGGGTGACAGTTGGAACAGGGCGGTTCGAAGCTTGGTCGCGATGTCTCTGCGAAACGCGTGTTCGTCGTTCTTGCTGACTTCGAGCTCGACAACCACCCACTCGCGAGCCATGGCCTTCGTGCGGAATTGGCCAAGCAGGACAGTTTTTCCGACCCCTCGAAGACCGGTTATGATCATGGACTGCTCGGTTCGTCCAGCCTCGATTCTCGCCAGCAAGAGGTCAAAGGAGTCGAGCTGATCATCCCGCCCAACGATCGCCTGTGGTTCGGCCCCCGCATTCGGCGTGTACGGGTTGGTCAGCGCTCTCATGAAATTCTAAATTACAAGGTTTAGATGACTTTATAAGTTTTACATAATTCTGTAAAGTCTCCTCCTCTGAGCTTCGAAAGGGCAGTTGCGCCACTAAGTGCGAAAAATATGAACTACCCTTGGGAGCGACTTCCATTGGCAGCACATGAACGGCATCGGCGAACTCGCGGCGATCAATCTGACGTCGCCTATCATCCTCTCGTTCGCTCTCGGGCTGTTTGCGGCCCTGGTGCGTTCCGACCTGTCCGTGCCCGAGGCTGTCGCCAAGGCATTGTCGATCTATCTGCTCTTCGCCATCGGCTTCAAGGGCGGAGTCGCGGTTGCCGCGCACGGGCTCGATGCCAGGCTCGTTCTCGCACTCATCGTCGGGGCGCTGTTGTCTGCCGTGTTGCCGTTCATCGCATTTGCGCTGCTCCGTGTACTCACCCGACTGGATCGGCTCAACGCCGCCGCAGTGGCCGGACACTACGGTTCGATATCCATCGTGACCTTCGTTGCCGGTACCTCGGTACTGGAACGTCAGGGAATCGTCGCGGACGGGTACATGGTGGCAGTCGCGGCAATCATGGAAGCCCCTGCCATCCTCTCTGCTCTGTGGTTGGTCTCACGGGGCGAAGGTGGCGCGCGGATGGACGCCGGCTTGTGGCGGGAGATCCTGTTCAACGGCTCCATCGTGCTGCTGGTCGGCGCCTTCATGATCGGCTTGATCACCGGCGCTGACGGTCTTGCCGAGATCGAGAGCTTCATCGTGACCCCGTTCAAGGGCGTGCTCTGCCTGTTCCTGCTCGACATGGGTCTGGTCGCCGGACGGGGCCTTCGCCAAAGCCACGGCTTGATCACGCGCTCCTTGCTGCTGTTCGGCGTGCTGATGCCCTTGATCGGTTCGCTTGCGGGATTGGTTGCCGGACTGGCACTCGGTCTGTCGACCGGCAGCGTGGTGTTGATGATGGTGCTTTCAGCATCGGCCTCCTACATTGCCGTACCGGCCGCGATGCGAGTGGCTTTACCTGAGGCTGATCCTGGCATCTACCTGACGTTGTCGCTCGGCATCACGTTTCCTTTCAACCTGACGCTCGGCATACCGCTCTATCTCGCGATTGCCAGCGCACTGGCCGGTTGAGGCTGAGATGCAGACACATAGCGCGAAACGCGTCGAGATCACCATCGAGGCACCGATGGAGCGACGGCTCACCGAGGCACTCGATGCTGCGGGCATTACCGGCTACACCTTGCTTCCGGTGCTCGGCGGTAGCGGTCGTTCCGGTGCCTGGAGCCGCGAAGGGCAGGTCTCACGTGCCGGCGGCATGGTCATGTTGGTATGCATCGTTCGCGAGGAAAGGCTGAATTTATTACTGCAAGCCGCATTCAACATGCTTGAACGGCATATCGGTGTCGTCTGCGTGACGGACTGTGATGTGCTGCGCGCCGAGAGATTCTGAATCGGCGTCGAGCCCTTGGCCAGGGTCTTCTGATACGTTGCCCTACCAGGGCATATCGGACCCGTCGTGATTGAGAAATCGGCCGTTGTCTGCACGTGTCAGTCCGCCCATCAGCTGCACGAGATCGGCGGCGCTTTCCTCTACCGACAACGTCGCCGCACCTCCGCCCATATCGGTGCGCACCCAGCCGGGGTGGACGACCACGATCGTGAATCCGTCGTCGCTCCATTCTTCGGATAGCGTTCGCATCGCCCGATTCACGGCCGCCTTGGAAGATCGATACGCGACGGAACCCGTGCCGCCGCGTTCGATCGAACCCATCTGGCTCGACACGGTGACGACTCGCGGACGAGGTGTGGCGGACAAGTTCGGTTTCAGCAGATTAGCCAGGCGGAAAGGTGCGAGTGTGTTGACAGCAATCGTCTTCATCCAGGCGTCATAGTCCACCTCACCTGCCGTCTCGTGGCGGTGCATGATGCCGGCGTTGTTGACGAGGACGTCGATAGGACGTTGAGCCAGTGCGTCCGACAATCGTTCGCATGATTCGGGACTGGCAACATCAAGAGGCTGTATTTCAAGTGCCCCGCTGTTACTGGCAGCCGCCAGCGCGGATGCCTTTTCCGGGTCTCGGCAGGTGGCTACAACGTGATGACCGGCGGCAAGCAGATGACTCGTCAATTCGAGCCCGAGGCCCCGGCTGGCTCCGGTGATCAGGTAGGTTTCCTTCATGTCAAATCACCTTTCGCCCGTAATCGATACAGGGTGAGCATTGTGGATCAGCTGTGCGTATGGTTGCCAGGTGGTCCATCGGCCGGGCCAGGGCGGGCCTTGTCAATTGCGCCATGCCAGGAATATCCTTCTTGCTATCACCAAGGACCAGTCGACATGCATCTTGCCCGATACCCTCGCCGATTTCTCGCCCATCTGCCTACCCCTCTGGAGCGTCTGGATCGGTTGAGCGAGTCGCTGGGCGGTCCCGAAATCTGGATAAAGCGGGATGACTGCACCGGGCTTTCCACGGGTGGCAACAAGACCCGGAAGCTCGAGTTCCTGATGGCCGAGGCGGAGCTACAGGGGGCCGACATGGTAATGACACAAGGTGCCACCCAGTCCAATCATGCGCGCCAGACTGCGGCGTTTGCCTGCAAGCTCGGCATGGCCTGCCACATCCTGCTCGAAGACCGAACCGGATCGAACGATCCGAACTACAACAATAGCGGCAACGTACTCCTGGACCATTTGCACGGCGCTACCACCGAACGTTACCGCTCAGGTCCGGACATGAATGCAGAACTCGAGAAGGTGGCGCAAACGTATCGGAATCAAGGCCGCAAGGTGTACACCATTCCCGGCGGTGGCTCGAACCCGACTGGTGCACTTGGCTACGTGAACTGTGCGCTCGAGATGCTCGTCCAGTTCAACGAGCGGGGCCTGAAGGTGGATCATATCGTCCATGCCACGGGCAGTGCCGGCACGCAGGCGGGTCTGATCACGGGGTTGAAGGCGACGAACGCCGGCATACCCTTGCTCGGCATCGGTGTACGTGCAACGAAGGCAAAGCAGGAAGAGAATGTCTTCAACCTGGCGACGGCTACATCCCGAAAACTCGGTTGTGAAGGCGTGGTTCAACGAGAGGATGTTGTCGCGAACACGGACTACGTCGGTGAGGGCTATGGCATACCGACCGAGGGCGGCCTCGAAGCCATAGCGATGTTTGCCGAGCTCGAGGCCATCCTGCTCGATCCGGTCTATTCGGCCAAGGGGGCCGCGGGTTTCATCGATCTCATTCGAAAGGGGCATTTCCGCAAGGACGAAAAAGTGGTGTTCCTGCACACAGGGGGCTCTGTTGCATTGTTTGGCTACGATGCTTCGTTCGATTTTTCGTCGCGCGCAGTCACGTCCTGACCTCCCCGTAGAGGGGTATTTCGCGTGGGTAGCTTCCGTCGTGTCGGTGTCCTCGGTGGCATGGGGCCACAGGCTACCGTCTTGCTGCAACAGCGGCTCATCTCGGCGATCGGTGCCGAGGACGACGCCTCGCACTTGCCGCTGCTGATCGACATGAACCCGCAGGTGCCTTCCCGGATCGCCTACCTGCTGGAGGGCGGGGCTGAGGACCCGGGCCCCGTTCTCGCACACATGGCATCGGGACTGGAATCGGCAGGTGTTGTCGCGTTGGCCATGCCCTGCAATACCGCACACCATTTCGCTGCCTCCATTACCAAGGCTGTCCGTATTCCACTCTTGAACATGGTCGAACTCGCCGCGGCGCGGCTCGCGAGCATGCTACCGGGTGGAGGGTCTGTCGGCATACTCGGTTCGCCGGCGCTGGAGCGCATCGCACTGTTTCATGATGCCTTCGTCCGCCATGGCCTACTGCCATGCTATCCAACTGATGACGATTCCCTGCTCGTTGCCATCAGGAGGATCAAGAGCCAGGGTGTGACCGAACCGGATAACGCCGCGCTTGCCGAAGGGGCGCAGGCACTTCATCAACGCGGCGCAGAATGCATTCTCGTCGCATGCTCCGAGTTTTCGCTGCTGGCCGATGCGTTCACGAGCGAGCTGCCCGTTCTCGATTCTCTCGATGTCCTTGTCGACGAGATCGTCGCGGTATCCACGACATCTGCGTGATCCGTATCCGAAAGGGCAGTGCCGAGCAGATGCCCCTGACATCGGCGGTGTGGTCGGCAGTGTCGACCGTAGCTTTCCAGACTATTATCCTGACCAGTCACATGGATTCAGAATCAAGGACATGAAACTGATTTCGGCTTTTCTCGTTCTCGCCGCCATCTCGTTGACCGGAGGGCCGTCACTGGCGCAAGTGGGTCTGTCGAACCCTTCGACCATCACCGGCCCTGAATCCGGTCGAACGGGCGCACCGACCGCGCCTCAGGGTCTGCGAGCCACCGTGTATTCGGCGGCCGCTGTCGGCCTCGTCTGGCAACGATCGACGACTCCTCGACTACGCTACGAGGTACAGCGCGACGGCGCCATCGTCGGCACGACGGATGGCACAAGCCATGTCGATTCCGGCCTCGTCGCGGGACGAAACTATGTCTATGAAGTGACCGCCCTGGACGGAGAAGGCGGACGCTCGCCGGGTTCTACCTTGATAGTGCGAACTGATGGCGAACCGATCTTGCCGCTGCCTCCTGTCGACGGCCTTGTTGCCTACTCGTTGCCGAGCGGCCCTGACATCTTGCAGGCGAAACTGTCAGGCCCGCTGCCTTCATCCTATGCGGTGCGTTGTGACAGTCTGCGGATCGAGCCCTGCGAAGTCTCACCTGGCAGGTATCAGTTGCAGACCTTCGACAGACTCTGGAACGTGACGGAAATGACGATCACGATCGTCGAGGACGAGCCCGCGATCGTACCGGTCGCTATGCCGAGTGGACTCAGCTTCACGGCCTATTCGACAAGTGCGGGTGCACTGCTGTGGCGACGCTCGAGCATTCCGGGGCTGCGTTATGAAGTACGGCAGGGCGGAGCGCAAGTCACGACGACCGACGGTACCAATCATCAGGTGCGTGAGTTGACAGCGGGCACCGACTACATCTTCGAGGTCATCGCGGTGGCTCGAAGCGGCCAGCGATCCGATCCCGCTCGACTGAGTGTACGCACCGACGCGGCGATCAACCCGCCAGAGCCGACGCCAGTAACCAATACCGTTGCGGCGACAACGCTGCCTTCGATAGGTTCCGACGGAGACGTAGTCTGGCCATTCGCGCCGATCGACGGAGGTTTGATCATCGAATTGTCGGAGTACGCGCGTCTGCCGACAGCCCGTTCCGGACGTCAACCGCGTGTCAACGACATGTTCCACGCCAATGGGCGGCTCTTCGTCTCGGTCGAGCAAGATGGATTGATCTACGACGTGACCGATGCGAATGATCCCTTTGTCTGGTTCGATGTCGGTGCGGCCATGCAGAGCGCAACCGGACGCGAACTCGATACGAGCAGCCTCTTTCACGGAGGGCTGCGTTCGGCTGCGTTTCATCCCGGATTTCTCTCCAACGGCAAGCTCTACACATCACTGATGGAGCAACGTCCGGCCAGCTCGCAAGGCCACGTCTACCTGTCAGACGTCGAGAACGGCATCGCCGCGGACAGCGTCGTCGTCGAATGGACGGTGGACCCGCGATCGATGATCGTCGACACCGCAAGCTACCGGGAAGTCTTTCGCGTCGGCGTACCCGAATACGATCACCCGATCAAGCAGATCGAGTTCAACCGGAGCGCCCGGCGTGGCGATGCAGACTACGGTCTGCTGTACATCGGTCACGGTGACGGCAGTTTCGCGTCTGAAACAGCGCGCGGCGGGCGTCGCAACGACGCACTCGGAAAGATCTTGCGAATCGAACCCCTCGCCTCGGATGACGGCCCGTATCGAGTGCCGGGCGACAACCCCTTTGTTGGCGATGACACGATGCTCGACGAGGTTTTCTCGATAGGGCACCGTAACCCTCATCATCTGTCTTTCGGCGAGAGCGGTACCTTGCTCGTCGCCGACGTCGGGCGCGACAACATAGACGAGATCAACGTCGTACTGGCAGGACGCGACTACGGCTGGGCCGAGCGAGAAGGTGCTTATGTCCAGTTACCATCGGGCGGCATCCTGGATGGTATCGGAGCATTGCCGCTGAACGATGCGGTGTTCGGCTACACGTATCCGGTAGCAGGTTTTGGCCATGCCGGCAGGCCAGGTGGGAGCTTCGTGGCGCGGGCGATCGTCGGCGGGCCGGTCATGCGAAGCGAATCCGGTGGCGAGCCGTTCTACCTCTATACCGAGTTTGCACGTACCGGCGAGATTCTCTATTCGCACATGGACGACATCAATGCAAGCTTGACGCAAGGTGCTCCTGCTGAACTGAGCTACGCGCGAACCCGCCGGGCATCCATTCGCTTCGACGCCGACGGCGATCCAGCGACACCGGCGGTGCCTCAGGACTCGCTGCAGGCGCTGGTTGCCTCTGACAGTCGATATGACGGATCAGAGCGAGTCGACAATCGTTTCGGTACTGATTCGAGCGGCAACCTTTTCATGACGAACAAGCGCAACGGGCTCATCTACCGCGCTCGGGTCACTGGCAGACCCTGATCGTCAATGGACTTGCGGGGGCCCGCGAACTTGCGGTACTCACGGTTCTTGCGACTCTCCAAAGACGGCGTGCTCGCCGCGTTCGACCGTCACTGACCCATCAAGCAGTTCAGCATAGAAATCGAACAGGGTCTCGGTTCCGGTAGCGGGTGTTGCAGCAGCGTCGTAGCGCCCTGTCTCAGGGTCGAGCACCAGCATCGACTCGGTTGCATAGTAGCGCCCGATCCGCGCAAGTTCGGCTTTCTCGGCGCACTTTGGGCTGAACCGTCCGAGCTGTTCCAGCACCGCCCGTATGCCGTCGAGCATGACGATCGGTACTTGCCGGAAACGTGGCGTCTGACCCGTCATCTCGAACAGGCGTTCGCCCTGTTCACGAGGTGTGATCGCACTGCCTGGGCCGCCGATCGGCAGTATGCGATCGTGGCGAGCCGGATCGGTAAGGCAGCCGGCGAGGTAGTCACCGAGGTCACCGTCGCTGACAGGTTTGCAGGCGGTCAGGCGGCCGTCACCGAAAATCAGGAACGGCTTCCCGCGTCGTACGCGTTCCACTTGCCCCGAAAGCGATTTGAAGAATGCCGTCGGGCGCACGATGGACCAGGTCAACCCGGAGGCGATCAACTCTTTTTCGAATGCAAGCTTGGCATGCTGAAAGGCGAGCAGTGGTTTCTGCACGCAGATCGCAGACAACAACACCATGTGCTCAATACCGGCATTTTTCGCCGCCGCGAGCGCCAGGACGTGAGCACGATGATCGATTGCCCAGGCGTCGGCAGGGGTGCCCGTTCGCGAGGCGAGACAGGAAATCAAGGCATCGAAGCGCTCACCCCGGAATCCATCGCGCTGGAGTGAGTCGGAATCGGTGACATCGCCGACGCGGACGACGACGCCGCTCGGCAGATCGAGCGAATGGTGCATGCCGTCATCGTCGATCGATGTCCTGGACCTGACCAGACACGTCACCCTGTGACCCGCTTTGACGAGCGCTCGCACCGTTGCCCGTCCAGCCGTTCCGGTGGCGCCGAGCATGAATACGCGGAGACCGGACGAGGGGATGATTTTCTCCGGCTGGTCTTCTGCTCGTGGACCCGCGTACGTGACTGTTTCTGGCATCACGCTCAACTGCTTGACGGATGTTCCATCGTTTGATCCCCCGTAATCATGATGGTCAGGAGAGTCAGCTGGATGGAAGGGAATGGTCGGAATGGTACTTCTCGGCCAGACGGCGTAATTCGAGAGGCGTCCAGCCGGTCAAGTCTCGGAGCTCGCGAATGCGGTGCGAGTCATCGTGAAAGTCGGCGATGGCGGGACCGTCGTCGATCAATTCTCCAAGCGCGCGTTGCAGTCGCGCGATGCGCTGAATCTTCTTCGGTGCCAGCCCGAACAGTCGCTTTGTCGCACGTCGGAGCTGACGCTCGCTGACGCCGATTCGGTGGGCTAGCTCGGCTACGTGGACGGGTTCGAGCGTATCCAGAAATTGCTCGACGAGGGCCTGATCAAATTCGCTCGCAGCATCTGACTCGGAAACGGGCTCGGGTGGTCTCCGATGGGCAAGGAAGAAGGCATCAAGAGAACAACCGATCTCGTGTGGGTCTTCGAGTTCCGACAACTTTGCGATCAGCGCTCCGAGTGATAGCGCCGATACGGTCGTAGGTCCGGCCTCGAGATCGCGGAGCACGTCAGGCGAGTGGCCGAGGAGACTCGTGAGCCCTTCAAGTCGCAGGCAGGTGCCGACGTAGTGAACAGGCCCCTCAAGCCTAATCGTGTACGGATTCTCGACCGGGAAGTAGAGCGCAGCGAAGTCGTGCAGATTCGGGCTCAGGACGAGATCGACGGCGTTGTCGGGAATCACCGGAAGCTCGACCGTTCCAGGCTCGATGATCAGCGACCAGTGATAGTGAACAGCGGTGCCAAGTTGCGCTGAAGCGGGCAGCAACCGGCATTCGGCGCCAGGTGTGCCGCCGACCTGATAGAGCTGTCGCGGGTTGTAGCGGTAGGACTCGGTGCCGAACATCGATCCTCTCAGGATGAGACCTTGAACGATTCTGAAAACGCGGTGAATATTCGATGCTGCGGAGCTGCAATTTGATGCACCCCGCCGGCAACTCGACCAAGGTTCAGAGAGAGCCGCTGCGCCTCGCCGCCATTCGTCACCTGGTTGCCGAGTCTGCCCCTGCCGCCGGATCCTGCTCCATCGATTTCAGGAAGCGGAAGATGTCGCTGTCGGTCGACAGGATCATGGTGGTGTCATTGGCAATGATGCTTTCGTAGGACTGCATCGTGCGTGTGAACTCGTAGAAGCTCACCGCCTCTTCACTTTGGTTGTAGGCCTTCGCGTAGATGGCCGATGCCTTCGCGTCTGCCAGGCCGCGTATCTCCTCGACCTCACGATAGGCCTCTGACTGAACCTTGTTCAGGTCACGTTCCCGGTTACCGCGGATTCGCGCCGCTTCACCATTGCCCTCCGAGAGGAAACGTTCGGCAATCTGGCGCCGTTCGCTGATCATTCGATCGTAGATCTTGGGCCGCACGCTCTCGTTGTAGTTGATGCGCTTGAAGCGGATGTCGAGCAGCTCGATGCCGAAGACACCGACCTTGCTGGCTGCGGCGGCAAAGATCTCCTTCTCGACCTGGCTGCGGCCCTTGCGGATGGGGACGAGAGAACCGATGTCCTGCGCTACCTCTTCATCGGTCAGCAAGGCGTCGCGCAGCGGTACGCGATCCTTGGTGGTGCGAATGATCTCGATCAGCTGGTGCTTGGCGACGGCGTTGCGCGTTTCGCTGCCGAGAATGTCATCGAGCCGCGATTGAGCACTGCGTTCGTCGCGCAGACGAAGGAAGAATTGCAGCGGATCGACGATGCGCCAACGCGCGAACAGATCTACCGAGATGTAGAGCTTGTCCTTGGTGGGCATGTCCGATGGGGGGCCGTCCCATTCCAGTACCCGCTTGTCCAGCGGATTCACATCCTGGATGAACGGTGTCTTGAACTTCAGTCCTGCCGTCGTCACGGGCTCACCCACCGGCTTGCCGAACTGCGTGATGATGACCTGTTCGACTTCATCCACCGTGTAGAGTGAATTCATCGCGATGAAGCCTGCGATGGCCAGCACGACAAGCAAGGCGATCAGCTTGTTCATGGTTGCAACTCCTTCGCTGCATCGAGATTCAACAAGGGCAGGATGCCTGACGATTGCTCGTCGACGATGATCTTCGAGCGAATGCCGGGCATCACGTCCTGGAGCGTCTCGAGGTAGATACGCCGCCGCGTGACTTCCGGTGCGCGAAGATACTCGACGAGGTTCGCGTTGAAGCGGAGGGCATCACCCTCGGCCTCGTTGATTCGCTTGATGCGATAGCCATCAGCCTCGCGTATGCGCTGATCCTTCTCGCCCTCTGCCAGCGGGATTACCTTGTTGTAGTCGCGCCGTGCCTCGTTGATCAGCTTTTCCTTCTCCTGCTGAGCCTGATTCACTTCGTTGAATGATTCCTGCACCGGCTGCGGCGGATTGATGTTCTTCAGCTGTACCTGGTCGATGCTGATGCCCATGGCGTACTTGCTGGTGAGCGCCTGCATGCCGACCAGCGCCTCCGATTCGATCTCCTGACGACCGATGGTGATGACCTCGTCGACGGTACGATCGCCGACGACCTCGCGCATGACGGACTCGGATACGTAGCGCAACGTTGCGCGAGGTTCGCGAACTTCGAACAGGAACTTCGCGGGATCCGATACGCGGTACTGCACCACCCATTCAACCAGTGCCGCGTTCAGGTCGCCGGTGACCATTTCGGTTTCGCGCTGGCCGTCGGTGGGCTGCTGGAAGGGGTCGGCTGCACCGGCGGTCGCGAACCCGAACTCCTGCTTCAGCTGCCGCTTCACGGGTACCACCGTGGCCCGATCGATGCCGAGTGGCAGTTTGAAGTGCAGACCGGGTGTCACGTCTTTCAGGTACTTGCCGAATCGCTGGATGACGGCGACAGAGTCACTCGGCACCGTGTAATAGGCTGTCCACGCGCCGAATCCTGCCAGGAGCAACAGCAGGACGATGAGCAACCCACCGATGCCACCGGCGGAGGCGCCGCTCAAGGGGTTGCCGGAACCGCCTCCGGAAGGTGCACCACCGACGCCGCCGCTCTGGCCGCCACCCGCGCCGCCACCCGCGCCGCTGCGCGGCCGCTTGCGTGATCCGCCACCACCGAAGAGTCCTTCGAGGCGGAGCTTCAACTGGCGGAACAATTCCTCGAGATCGGGCGGGCCTCCACCTGAGGGTGGGCCGCCCCAACTGCCTCCCTTGCCGTTCGACGGCACCCCTCGCAGACCTGATCCATTTGACGGCGGCACTGTATTCGCTCCAGAAGGCTGGCAGGTGAGCCGGCCGACCACCATACGCGGTCAGACGCTTGCTTGTAAGCGCTCAGCGTGTCGACATCGCGACGATCGCCTCACGGATGCTCTGGATCCAGAGTCCCTCGTTGGCCGGGTAGCGACCGCTCTGTCCATTGAGGCGTGGCATCTCCTTGCCGCCAGCGTGATGCAGGCCAATCAGCTCCCAGTTCTGATTGAACAAAGGACTCCCGGAACTGCCACCTTCCGTGGGCGATCGATAGTGCACCCGCGGTGCCTCGTGATCGAGCAGGAGGTTGTCGTTCAACGAAAACGAAATACTCCCGCCCTTCGGATGGCCGATAACGTAGATGCGCTGATTGCGATCAATGAGAGGCAGTCGCCGGGCGATCGGGGACGCGTCGGGGAAGTCGCCTTCTTCATCAAGTGCGAGCACGGAAAAATCGAGCTCCCGGCGGGGTGACTGTGCCAGTACGCGATCGATGGTGAAGACTCGCGTCGGATCCTCCGATGCTTCGAACCTTAACGTGGCGGCGCCAGGTGGCACAGCCGCCGGTATGCCACTTTGCTCTTCGGTCGATTCGCTGATCACGTGCGCGTTGGTCAGGACGACCCAGCGCGCGGTATGTGCAAGTCCCAGGTCTTCCGCCTGAACGAGAAAGCCGGTACCGAAACCTTCGTCATGCTGATCGACGAACTTGCAGACAGAACTTGCCCGTTCGAGGCCCTTGCGATACCAGCCGAGATTCCGGAAGCGATCCCGTCCGAGTATCTGCTCGTATCCTTCGTCTGCCAGCAGCGTGTCGATCATGGCCGACTCAGCGTGCGCGTCGACGAGGGATACGCTGCCTCCTTCCCGATCAAGCAATGCGGCACGCAAGACCTCGAGGATGCGTGCGTGCGCTGAATCGTTCACGTCGAGTTGCCACACCTCCTCGAACTGGCGAAGCGTGCTCGCAATCTCGAACGCATCGACCGCCGAGTGCCCGTCGGTGTCCGACTCGACGTAGCGGACGATCCAGTCAAGCGCCTGAGACATGTCGTTCTCGGCGACATGGGCCTCCGCGACGGTAGCGCGCGTCCAGACGTCGACGTCACGGCTTGATGGATCCGAAGTACCGGCACGCGCGATGATGTCGCGACCGCTGATCGACCCGGTGCTGGGAACGAAGCTGGCAAGCCTGTCCCGTGCCGCGCGTTGCTGCAAGGCGCAGCTGTTGATGCCGTGCCATAGCAGCCCTTCGTCGCGCCGGAATTCCTCCGCATAGAAGCGCTCGGCTGTCTCGAGCGCCGCTTGTCGTCGAGCACCGTGTACGGCGCCTGTGCAATAGATCTGCTTCCACGCACGGCCGAGCAGTCCGCGCGCTTCGGTAAGCTCATCCTGATCGCCCGACTCAAGGCAGTGAGCCTCGAGCTGGCGAAGCGTATGGATGCTTGCGCTCAGATGGCCAGAGTCGATCAGCGCCTGTGCGTATAGCCTTTCGACTTTGGGCGTTTCGCAACCTTGCTGGAGCAGACTGTCGGCAACGTCGAGAACACGGTCGAAACGGCGCTTGCGTCGCAACAGACTCAGCAGTTTGACCGCGTCGTCGGGCGGGTAGGGGGCTTGTCGCTTGCCCAGGTGCTTGATCAGCTCCTCGCACAGAGAGTTCGTACGCTCGCTGTCGAAGGTGTCGAGACTCCGTTCGAGAGCCGCGGTGAACGCAGGCGGGTGCTCGACGATGACCGTATCGACGTAGTCAGCGGCTTCTATCGAAAGTTTGCGAAGCGCGTCGGCATCGAAGCTCGTGAGCGCATGGTCGAGCGCAGCGCGATAACGTTTGATCTCATCCATCGGCAGGCGCGATCAAGTGATGTCGAGAAGACGAGCGAGGTGATCGCGGAAAGTCTTCTGGCGATAGTACTTGCCGCTACTGTGACGCCAGCGACCGCTGTTCCGCACACGTTCATCGGTGATCACCTGCGTCCCGGATTGTTCATAGTCATTGGCGAGTCGGGCGTCGAAGGCGACCGGGTCGAGCCGATCGTAGATATTGATCCAGTCCCCCTTGAGCTTCTCGGACGGGAAGGCGTCGCGTCGCGCGTAGGCGGGGTCGAAGTTGTCGTGTATCTCGCTGATACCGAGTGGACTGCCAACCGTGATGTAACCGTCGATGGCAGGGCAGCCGGCAACATTCTTCAGGCAGTCATAGCTGATGACCGTGCCCATGCTGTGCGCAACCACCACGTGCGGCCCGTCGGAATTCGCCGCATCCTCGGTCAATTGCTCTGTGAATACGTTACGTATATGCGTCCGCACCTCATAAGTCTCGTTGGCACGAGGGGAGAAGCTTGCATTGAAGAGATAGTGGTGAACGTCCTTCAACAGCCGCTTCATGACCCGCGACTTGATGAACCAGGGAAGCGGAATGGCTTCGAAGTCATAGCCATCGTCCTCGCCTGCAGGCTGCTTCGGCAAGGCACGGGAGTCGCCACCGGGCGCTTCCCTGTCGAGTTCCAGCTTGCGCATCAGAGCCTCTGTCACCCGCCGCTCGTCGGCCGGCAGAGAAGCTATCCAGTCGAGTTCCTCGTCAGTGGCGGCAGTGCCGAGCGCGGCGTCTACCGATTCGTAGCTCGCGTCGCTCGCCGCAGGCTCTGCGTAGACTACATCCGCCCAGTACACCATCGAGCTGGTGACTGCCGCCGTATCGAGATCGAGCCCGCCGTCGGCAAGTGCCGCGATCCAGTTCTCGAGCAGGACCTCCTTCGGTGGCATGTTGGATATACCGTGTATGAACGTCACGTGCGGCATGTTCCGTCTCCTGTCGATGTGTGTTCGCGGCTTCGCGCAGGCTTGGCGCCTGTCGCGATTGCTCGTAAGGCGCTTCTTGACGATAACCTGTGCGGCCCGTTCTTGCATCCCGGTGCGCCGGAAAGTTCATCGATAGCCTCGAGCAATGCGTTCGGCCACGCCGGCGCCAATTTGATCTTGAAGGCTTAGTCAACGGCTGAATCCAAGGCTGAGTCCAAAGCAGAATGAATAGTCGGATGGCAGCTGAATGCACAGGTAGATTCACGGTTGGATTCGGCTCGAATGCTCGTCATACCGTTGAGGAATCAGTAAACTCCGGAATCGCCAGACGTTCGCGTGTCAACCGTGCTCATTGACCTGTACTGCGAACGAACCGGACCGGAATTCTGGAACGAACCGGTCAACGCGCTCACCAATCTGGCTTTCATTCTGGCCGGCGCTGTCGCGTGGCGAGATATGTCCAGGCGGGATCATGCCGATAGGCTCGAACAGGGCGTGATCGTGCTGGCGGGTTCGATCGGTGTGGGTTCCTTCCTGTTTCATACCTTTGCCGAGCGCTGGGCCGAGCAGGCAGATGTCCTGCCCATCTGGTGCTTCGCCGCGAGTTTCGTGCTGTTGACGGTCTATCGATCCACGGGGCAGGACGTCATGCGCACCGGGCGGATTGCCGTCATAGCCGTGGTAGCAGCAGGCTCGATCGTGTTAGTCACCGGCGGTGGGCTGATGCCGGATGACGACGATCAAGCGCTTCCCTTGAACGGCTCGCTTCAATATGCACCGGCGTTGGTGGCACTGCTGGTGTTCACCGCGATCGCTCGATGGCGCGGCCACCCGGCACGCCGGCATTTCCTCATGGCGACGCTGATCTTCTGCCTGGCACTGTTCTTTCGCAGCATTGACTTGCTTGCCTGCACTGCCACCGGGGGTATCGGCACGCACTTCCTGTGGCATCTCCTGAATGCACTGATGATCGGGATCCTGTTGCAGGGATTGGTGCGGAAGATGCCACCACTGATCGCCTACCCGAAGTCTCGGTAAGGGCTCCATGCCGGCTCGTTGGCAAAGACGAAATCGTAGTATTCACGGCCGTCGAGCGCGCTACCCGCGGCCTCATCGACAATGACCTTGCAGTTCGCGTGCAGCTGCAGGGCTGAGGCGCTCACCATCGAGCTGATGGGTCCTTCGACGGCGCGTGCAACGATTGATGCCTTGGCCTCGCCGGTGGCAAGCAGGATAATCTCGCGCGCCTCGAGAATGGTGCCAACCCCCATCGTCAGTGCTCGCGTCGGTACGCTCGTCGGGTCGCCGTCGAACATCGCCGCATTCTGCTTGCGCGTGGTCGGGGTAAGGCACTTGTCACGCGTGCGCGAGGCGAGCGATGACAACGGTTCATTGAAACCGATGTGGCCAGCCTCGCCGATACCGAGAAGCTGCACGTCGATACCACCGGCAACCGTGATGCTGCGCTCGTAGTCTGCGGCGGCTGCCGCCAGATCCACCGCGTCACCGGCCGGTACGTGCGTGTTCGCCGGATCGATGTCGACGCGAGAGAAGAGGTGATCCTGCATGTAGCGACGGTAGGAGTTCGGGTGGTCTGCACTCAGGCCGACATACTCGTCCAGGTTGAAGGTCGTGACTTTCCCGAAGGAGACGCCGCTCGCCACCAACTCTCCGTACACACGTTCCATCGTGCGGCCGGTGGCCAGACCGAGTACCAGCGCAGGCTGCGTACGCAGGCGTGTCTCGAGCAGTGCGGAGACCAGCGTGACGGCCCGCGCAGCGTCGGGACAGACGATCACTTCCATGTTGTGCTCGTGCACGTTGTGCTCGCGATCATGTCGTGCTCGCGAACACGTTATCGAGCACGAACAGCGTGAGCCGATCGACGGAGGCTAGCTCGGCATGTTTCCCGCGCATCAGGCTGCCTCGCCGGAGATCGCCCGGGTCGTGATGCGCTGGTCGTCGGCGTCGAACACATGGCACTGCTCCGGGGCAATGGCAAGGCGGCAGGTCGCTCCCGGGACGAATTCGTGTGCGCCGTCCAGCTTGGCGACCAGTGTCTGTTCGTCGGCCAGTGTCAGATGCACGAAGGACTCTCCACCCAGGTGCTCGAACACGCTGACCTTGCCTTCGAGTGGGCCATTGTCATCGAGTTCGAGATGCTCCGGGCGGAGACCAAGCTTGGCTGGGCCATCCGGCGCTGATGACGTGCAGAGGGTTCGATCTGCCACCCTGACCTGACCGCCGCTGACCTCCGCGACCAGGAAATTCATGGCGGGTGAACCGATGAATCCTGCAACGAAGGCGTTGGCCGGTTGCCGGTACAGCTCGAGTGGGGTGCCGACCTGCTCGATGTTGCCATCTCTGAACACCACGATCCGGTCGGCCAGGGTCATCGCCTCGACCTGGTCGTGGGTGACGTAGATCATCGTGTTACCAATGCGTTGATGGAGTTTCAGAATCTCCACGCGCATGTGGACACGGAGCGCGGCGTCGAGATTCGAGAGCGGTTCATCGAACAGGAAGACGTCGGGCTCACGAACGATCGCCCGGCCGATCGCGACGCGCTGGCGCTGCCCGCCGGACAACTCGCGGGGCTTTCGCTCCATCATCTCCGAGAGGCCGAGAATGTCGGACGCGATGTTTACCCGCCGGTTGATTTCGGCAGGGTCGACCTTGGCATGCTTGAGCGCGAAGCCAAGGTTGCCGCGCACATCCTTGTGTGGGTAAAGGGCGTATGACTGGAACACCATCGCGATTCCCCGATCGGCCGGTGGCAAGTGATCCACGCGCTGTCCGCCGATATGGATCTCGCCCTGCGTGGCCGTTTCGAGCCCTGCGATCATGCGCAGCATGGTCGACTTGCCGCAGCCACTCGGACCGACGAAGACAACGAGTTCCCCGTCATTTACCGCGAGATCGATATCGCGGATGACTTCAAGCTTGCCGAACGATTTTCGGATTCCCTTTAAATCGAGTGTGGCCATGCTGACTTACCCCTTGACGGCGCCCGCGGTTATACCGCGGATCAATTGCTTCGAGAAGATCATGTACATCACCAGGACTGGCAGGATCGCGACTGACAGAGCCGCAAGCACGGCACCCCAGTTGACGGTGTACTGCCCGATGAATTGCTGCACGCCGAGCGTGACCGTGCGGGTCTCCTCCCCGGGGGAGAGGATCAGCGGAAACCACAGATCGTTCCAGATCGGGATCATCGAGAAGACGGCGACCGTGGCGATCACCGGGCGCACCAGCGGCACGACGACCTCGAAGAAGATCCGGTACTCGCTGAGGCCGTCGATGCGCGCGCTGTCCTTGATCTCGCGCGACACCGAGCGCAGGAACTCGGTAAAGATGAAGATCGCTATCGGCAATCCCTGGGCGGTGTAAACGAGGATGAGCGCCGTCAGAGTATTCGCGAGGCCCATATCGACGATCAGTTCGAGAAGGGCGACGGTACCGAGTCGGATCGGCACCATGATGCCGAGGATCAGGTAGATGCCGATGAACGCATCCCCAGGGAAGCGATATTCGGAAAGAGCGTGTGCCGCCATCGCGCCGAGCAGCAGGATCAGCACGAGAGAGACACCGGTGACGATCAGGCTGTTGCTGAAGTAGAGCGGAAAGTCGCTGTTGGTCAGGACGCTTGCATAGCCTTCCGCAGAGAAGCTCTCGGCGTCGGGAATGGCGAGCGGGCTGCCGAAGATCGCTCGCTTGCTCTTCAGGCTGTTGATGACGATCAGTGCGAGCGGGAACAGTGCCAGCGCCGAATAGGCCAGGAGTACGGCGTGAATGCCGGCACTCGAGATACGTTCTCTCATGATCATCAGCTGGTGTATCTCTGCAGGCGGCGCTGCACACCGAAGAGATAGGTACCCACGCCGACGAGAATGATGAAGAACAGCATCGACGCGACGGTCGCGCCCATGTAGACATCGCCGAGTTGGGACTGGAACCCGAAGAAGGTGCGGAACAGGAAGGTCCCCATGACATCGGTCGAGCCGTCAGGCCCCGCCAGCCCGCCTTGTATCGAGTAGATCAGGTCGAAGCTTGCCGTGAAATTTCCGATGTAGGTGAGGATGCCGACCAGACCGAGTGTAGGCAGGATCAAGGGCAGCTTGATTTTCCAGAAGATCGACCAGCCTGAAAGCCCGTCGATGCGCGCCGCTTCGATCGTCTCTTCGGGGACGTTGAGAAGGGCGGCGTAGAACAGCATCATCGGAATGCCGACGTACTGCCAGATCGATATCAAGGTCACGGTGACCAGCGCCGACGTCTCGAGACCAAGCCAGGGTCTGAAGAAGCTGCCCGCTCCAATGAAGTTCATGAACGCGGGAGTCACTCCCCACAATGGCGAGAGTATGAGCTGCCAGATGAAACCGACCACCACGACGGACAGGAGCGTCGGCAGGAAGAAGATCGTGCGATACGTTGCCGCGCCTTTCAAGGTCGGTACGCTCAGCATGGCAGCAAGGGCGAGTGCTATCGGGTTCTGTATGAGCATATGCAGCAGGAACAGCAGCACGTTGTTCTTGAACGCGTTCCAGAATTGCTCGGCCCAGTAGGGCTCACTCATCAACCGGGCGTAGTTGGCGAAGCCGACATAGCTGCGTTCGCCTGATTCGACCTGGAATAGCGACAACCTCAGGGACTCGGCGATCGGATAGATCGCGAACACTGTGTAGATCAAGGTAGCGGGCGCCAGGAACACCAGGATGTACCAGCGAATGGGGGTACGTCTTCGCAAGCTGACCCCTGAGTCGGGGGTTTCTGCTGAAGTCGACATCGACGACATTCTCCGGAGTAGACGAAGGCTACGACGCTACCAGTCATTGCCACGGTAAAAGCGTCGGGATAGCATACAAGTTGCGCTGCTCACCTTACTCACGAGTTCATCCGCTGATCATGTCCGAGCCGTACGTAAAGACAAGCGGCCATTGGTGGCAGCCCGACGGATTCATCGAGGGCAGTTGCGTCCACGATTCGCGGGTGCAGGCGTTCGAGCCCGGTGCGGTCGATGGCGATGCCTGGTTTCTGCCAGCGGCAGTGGATCTGCATGTACATGGTGGCGGCGGATATGACGTGATGGACGGCGAAGCGGCCATACGGGGCATGCTCAGCTTGCACTCCGCTCACGGTACCGGCGCGGCGCTGGCGACTTCGGTCACCGCGCCACATGCTGATACGGAGCATCTTCTCGAAGGGGTGGCACGCGTCATGGCGATGCCGGGTGAGGGCGAAGCGACGCTGCTCGGAGCACACCTCGAAGGTCCTTTCATCAACCCTGACAAGCTCGGTGCGCAGCCGCCATACGCAGTTCCTCCGGACGCCGAGCGACTCGAGCGCTGGTTCCAGAGCGGGGTCGTGCGCGTGATCACCTTCGCGCCCGAGGTCGATCCGGATGACCTGGTCATTGACGCCTGCCGCCGTCATGGCGTGCGCGCGCAGATCGGTCACACGCTGTGCAACTGGGCCGAGGCGTGCACAGCGTTGAACGCAAGTTGTGGAATAACGCATCTCTACAATGCCATGAGCGGCTTCAGTCACCGGGAAGGGGGAACCGTGACGGCGGCGCTCGCCCGGGCCGAGTATGCCGAGATCATCACGGACGGCCTGCATGTCGATCGGGTCGCCTTCGAGGCTGCGCGGCGTGCGGTGCCCGGCTTGTATTCCGTTACGGACGCCACCGCTGCAGCCGGCATGCCTGACGGACAGTATGCGCTTGGCTCGTACACCGTCGAGAAGCGCGACGGGCGCGTCCTGTTGCCCGATGGAACACTCGCCGGCAGCTGCCTGACACAGCGAGCATCACTCGAGGTGCTTCGCGGCTGGGACCTGGACTGGCATGCGATCGGTGCGCTGACGAGCGCGGTGCCGGCTCGCTGGCTTGGCGTGACGTCAGTCGGGCGCATTGGTCCCGGCGCACTCGCGCATTGGCTGGAAATCCGGGATGACGAGCCTGTCGCGTTCTGGCGCAACGGGGTTCGTCATGCGTGGTAGGGCTTTACCTCTTTGGAGTGATCGCGTTCGATGCACCCGATAGAATCAATATCGGAACATGACAAAATTTTCTGTAGGACGCAGCATGCAAGTGGCGAGGACTCGCTCATCTAGTTCGTACCTGGCACGTCACCGTTCCGGTCAGCCAAGGCCTTGATGATGGTGCGCATGGCCAGCATGCCCGGGTCATCCATGCCGATCGTCTTGTCGCCATACATGCGGGCGCGTCCGATTGATGCGCGCTCATCACGCAGCGCATCCAGTGCCTCGTCCACGGCGCGGGCGGCAGCGTCTGCCACCGCTACCGCATCGCTTTCACCTGCCGTTGCCCTGGTAACCGCATCGAGACTGTCGAGCACCGTCTTGCCGCCGACTTCGGCCTTGCCCCGGGCCTGCATCGCATCACGGGCTATGCCGGCAAGCTCGGAGAGGCGGGTGGCTTCCATGTTCGTCTCGCCCTTGAGCGTCTTGGCCATGGCCATCAAACCGGTCGCTACCAGGGTGCCGTAAGACGAACCCGAACTCTTGGTGAATGCCTGTGCACAGGCAAGCAGCGCCATGCCGAGATCTGCGGGCAGCGCGTCGATCTGTTCAGTCACAAGCGCCATGCCGCGACTCAGGGTGATGCCGAGATCGCCATCGCCGAGTGCGCCGTCTGCCTCGTTGAGCATCTCGAAATCGCGTTCCGCTGCGACACCAAGACGCTCGATCGCAGCGACAAGCGCTGCGCGATCAATAGTCACCCGACCCTCCAGAAGGCACAATCGCAAGGTGCCTTGAGCAAGGTCTCGAGCTCGTCGTCGAGCTTGCAGAGCGTGAACGAGACACCGGCCATCTCCATCGATGTGGCATAGCGTCCGATCAGTGGCATGACAAGTGTGGCTCCGCTTGCCTCGATGCGCGCTCTGACGGTACGAAAGAGAATATAGAGCTCCTCTGGCGGTGTCGCACCCAGGCTGTTGACGAGTACGGACACCCTGTCGCCGCCGGTGAGCGGCAGATCGGCGAGCAGACGGTCCATCATCTCGCCGGCAATTTCGTCCGCAGGTTTGAGTTTGCCGCGCCAGACACCCGGTTCGCCGTGGATGCCCATGCCCATTTCCATCTCGTCTTCGGCGATCTCGAAGGTCGGTTTCCCCGCCCTGGGCACTGTGCAGGAACCGAGGGCAGCGCCGATCGATCGGCAGGCGTCTGCCGTCTTCTGTGCGACGGCTGTGACCGCCTCGAGATCACGCCCTTGTTCCGCCGCAGCCCCGGCCGTCTTGAAGGCGTAGATCATGCCAGCCACACCACGACGCTTCTCGCGCTCGGCAGGCTCTGCCGACGCGACATCGTCGGCGAGCAGAACGGTGCTGCAGCTGATGTCTTCGAAGTCGACAAGCTCCCCTGCCATGTCGAAGTTCATGACATCCCCACCGTAGTTGCCATAGAGTCGCAGGACGCCCGCGCCCGTGTCAGCAGCGCGGATCGCGTCGGCCATCTGCTCGGCCGACGGTGACGAGAACACATCGCCGATGGCGCAGGCGTCGAGCAGGCCCTTGCCGACGTAGCCGGTGAAGACCGGCAAGTGACCTGAGCCACCACCCGTGACGATGCCGACCTTGCCCTTGTCGCCAGGGGTTGCCCGCGCAACGACGCGATGGCTGTCGCCATACAGGCGGTAGTGCTCAGGGTGGGCGGCGACAAGGCCGTCGAGCGTCTCGTCAACGTAATTCGCCGGATCGTTGAGTATCTTCTTCATGGTGTTTGTCTCGTTGAGGGGATTTGTCTTGTTATTTTTCTGCCGGTGTCCTCGCGTGGCGCAGGCCTGACCAGTCATAAGTGTTGATGAGCATGACGAAGATCAGCAGCGAGCCCCAGATCAGCTCGCGCGCAAAGTTGGATACCTGCAACATGTTCAGACCGCTCGACAGGAACTGCATGCTGAGTACGGCAAGCACGACCCCGATGACACGCCCATAGCCTCCATAGGGGTTGACGCCCCCGAGCACGGCGATGAGTACGGCCAGCAAGAGGTAACTGGAGCCGTAGTCGGCCTTGGCCGAATTCGCACGGCTCATGATGACCAGTCCGGCGATGGCCGAGAACATGCCGGAGACAACATAGACACGCAGCAGGAGCTTGCCGATATCGATAGCGGCATACAGTGCGGCGAGCGGGTTGGCTCCGTACATCGTCGCCTTGAGTCCGAAACTCGTGCGCGTGAGCAATACATGCAGGCCGATGGCAAGCACCGCAAAGACGACAAGTGGCACGGGTATTCCGGCGAGGCGCCCGTTGCCCAGCCAGGCAACGGCCTCGGGGAAGCCCATCACGGCACTGCCGCCCGTCAATGCCACCGCAAAGCCTGTGAACACGAGACCTGTGCCCAAGGTTGCGAGAATTGGAGGAAGCGCAAAGTGTGCAACCAACAGACCATTGAAGGCCCCTGCGAGTGCTCCGGTCGCGAGCGCGGCGACGGCCGCCACGATGAGCCATGGCAGAGACTGCGCCAGCGTCATCTCAGGAGTCGCGAACGCGGCCAGCAGGCTGGCGGCGATGACCGCCGACAGGTTTGCGACACCGATGACCGAGAGATCGATGCCACCGGTCATCATCGTCAGTGTCATCGCGAGCGCAAGGATCGCGAACTCGGGGAACTGGAATGCCATCGATGTCAGGTTCTGCGCGGACAGGAAGCGCTCCGGCGAGAGCATCGACATCAGCGCGAACACGGCGAGAGTGATGATCGCCAGCCGAAACTCGGGTGCCACGAGAAACCGCGCGAGGCGACTTCCTTCGCTCATTGACAGGTCCTCATGCTGCGCGCGTTTCTCATGCTGCCTTCGCGGCGGCGCGCCTGGCTTGCCAGGCGGGCAGGCCGGTACCGAGCAATATCAGCACGCCGATGGCGACCGACTGCCAGGTCGATGGTATGCCGACGACAATAAGGCTGTTCTGTACGAGAACAATCAATGCAACTCCGAGCAATGTTCCGGTAACGGTCCCGTAACCACCGACCAGTCGTGCCCCGCCGAGTACCACGGCGGCGATCACCGAGAGTTCGAGCCCAACGAGCGAGAACGGATCAGCCATGCGCCCAAGCGCGCCGTAAATGATGCCGGCGAGACCGGCAAGAGCACCGACATAGACATACACGAAGAATTGCGTCGCGCGGACGTTGATGCCGATCCGCCGTGCACTCTCGACCGAACCGCCGACCGCGAAGATTGCTCGTCCCAGCATGGTCTTGTGCAGGATGAACCACGTCAGCACGACCGTACCTCCGAGGGCTACGAAGGCGGCCGGGAGCGCATAGAAGCTGCCGGCCTCGGTAGTCCCTCGAGCGATCATCATGCGGGAGAAATCGCGCATGCCGGGGGGCAGGGCGGAGATTCGCTCGGAGCCGATGATGGTCAGCAGGAAGCCCCGAAACACGGAGAGTGTGCCGAGCGTGACAATCAGTGTAGGGAGCCCGAATCCCGCGATGAAGATGCCGTTGATCGCGCCCAGAGAAGCGCCGATGCCGATCGACAAGGCGAACACGAGATACCACGGCAGATCCGGCATCACACCCAGCGTCAGTACGGTACTGGCGTACATCGCGAAGACAGCTATTGCCGTGAAGCTGACGTCGATGCCACCGGACACCAGCACCAGCATCGCGCCGACCGCGAGAATGCCCAGCACGATCGACGCTCTGAGAAGGTCGGTCAGCGTTGTCGCGGAGAAGAAGAGCGGGTCGCTCAAGGTAGCGAGTACGCAGAACGCGACGATGACGATCGCTACCAGCGTCTCGTTGCGTTTCCACAGGTGCAGGGAAGCGAAGCGCTTGCGAGGTAAGCCGCGAGAAGGCGATTCACGAAGCGCGGCGTTACCTGCGTGGGAATCCTCGGAGTGGAGATTCTTCGAATCGAGACTTGTCATGAGGCGAGCCGATGGGTCAGCTCGTCCTCGTTGACCGTGCCGCTGACGATCTCGTCGACGATCCGGCCATTCTTCATGACGAGCAACCGATGACAGATTGCCAGCAGTTCGGGCAGATCGTCAGAGATGACGATCAGGCCGATACCTGCCTGTGCGAGGTCTCGAACGATATCGTGGATGTCGGCCTTCGAGCCGACGTCAACGCCGACGCTTGGCCCGTTCAGAATCAATACACGGGGTGCGCGGGAAAGCCAGCGGGCCAGTGCGACGCGCTGCTGGTTGCCGCCCGAGAGAGATTTGACGGGAGCTTCGATATCCGGCGCCTTGACCTTCAGGCGAGTGAGCCAGTCGCGTGCCTCGATGACGAGCGCATCGAGATCGAGAAAGCCCCCGCGAACGTGTTCGTCCAGACGCCCGATGGCCACATTGCGAACGATCGACTGAGTCAGGAAGAGCCCTTCGGTCAGTCGGTCTTCCGGCACATAGCCGATGCCGGCGCGGGTTGCCGAAAGCGGGTCACCGAGCGGGATGGGAGCGCCGCCGAGAGCGAGGCTGCCGCCGTCGGCCTTGACCAGGCCGAACAATGCCTTGGCGAGCGAAGTACGCCCACTGCCGAGCAGTCCGGATATGCCGAGCACTTCGCCACTCTGAAGCGTGAAATCAACGTCTCTGAACGCGCCTTCCTTGTGCAGTCCGGAGACCTCGAGCAATACATCAGCCGTCGGGTCAACCGCGCTGGGCGGTGCTTCGGGCAGGTCGCGCCCGGTCATGTGACGGCTCAGCGAAGCGGCATCGAAATCGGTTGCCGGGCCTTCGGCAACCTTTTCGCCATTCCTGAGCACGAAAACCTTCTCGCAGACCTCCAGCACTTCGGCGAGCTTGTGACTGACGAAAAGCACGGCGACGCCTTCGCTCTTCAGGAGTCGGATGATGTCGAGTAGCGAACGCACTTCGCGTTCGGTCAGTGCGGTCGTCGGTTCGTCCATGACGATGAGCCGGGCATTCGAGGCGAGCGCCCGACAGATCGCGACCAACTGCTTGTGAGCGACAGGCAGGCTCTCGACGCGTGCGTCCAGAGGAATGTCGATATCGATCCGCTCGAGGGCGGCGCGCGCGAGAACACGTGCACGGCGTCGGTCGAAGAGTTTCCGGCGATTGCCCCGCATCGTCGGCAAGGCGATATTCTCGGCGACGGTCAGGTTCGGGAACAGCGAGAAGTCCTGGAAGATCACCATCACGCCCGCGGCGGCGGACACGCGCGGGTTCAAGCGGCTACGAACCCGTTCCCCGATCATGATCTCACCCGAAGTCGGCTGTTCCACCCCGGCGAGGATCTTGATCAGCGTCGACTTGCCAGAGCCATTCTCCCCGGCGAGGCACACAGCCTCGCCGGGTTCGATCGCGAAATCCACATCGTTCAGCGCGGTTACCCCGCCGTAGCGCTTTGTCACGCCACGCATGCGAACGGTGGCGCTTCCGGCGACGGTGGCTTCATTGACTTCCGGCATGCGCCGCGCTGAACGTGGTCGAGTTAGATCGGAATTCTCAGCACCGGGCGCTCAGAACGGGTAGTCGGCCATGTTGCCCTTGTCGACATTGACCCAGGCCTGGCCGTAGATGACCTTGCCATCGAGCTTGATCGCCTCGTAGCCTTCGAGGCCGAGATCCATCCCGTCGGTCACTTCCTCACCGTCCATGACCATGCTCGCGACCTTGTTCATGGCGTAGCCGGCGAGGGAGGGATCCCAGAAGCCGATGCCATCGACAGCCCCGGTATCGAGATACTGGCTTGCGATCGACGGCAGCGATGTGCCGAACACGCAGGTCTGATCCTCCATACCGCGCTCTTCGACCGCGAGGCCGATACCGGCGACGTCTGTCGACGCAGAGCCCTGCATGCCCTTCACGTTCGGAAAGGCACGGAGCACTTCCTGAGCCTTCTGGTAGGCCTTCTGCGAGTCGTCGAAGGTTTCGTTCTTGTCGCCGACGAGGGTCATGTCGGGATAGTTCGCCTCTTGGTGGGCGATCGCGCCATCGACCCACTGGTTGTGGGTCTGGGAGGTCAACGAGCCGACGAAGACAGCGTACTCGCCGGTTCCGTCCATGCAGGTTGCAAGCTGCTCCATGAGATTAGCGCCGAAATCCTCGTTCACGAAAGCTTCGATATCGTAGTTGACGTTCTGCTGACTTGCCGCTTCGTGCGTGATGACCACGATGCCCTGATCCATCGCCCGCTTGAGGACAGGCTCCAGTGCTTCGGGTGACATTGGCACGACGGCGAGTGCATCCACTTCCTGGGCGATCATGTCTTCGATGAGCGCGGCCTGTTGCTGCGGGTCGGCCTGTGCAGGGCCCACCTGGAAAGCGTTGACGCCGTGGTCTTCGGCATATTTCGTGACGCCTTCCTCAAGGCGATTGAACCACTGGATACCGGCGATCTTCACGACCGTCGCGATCGACTTGTCTTCGGCACTGACCGAGGTCGCAAGCAACGCGAGCGACGTACTCGCAACGGCAACGCCTGTCAGCAACGTGTTGGACATCTTCACAGGTTCAGGTCTCCTTGTTGAATGGCCGGACGCCCGATGACGTCCGTGCCACGACGTCACAGACTATAAGCCAGAACGTCAAGAAGATCGATACACGCCGGATACTATGCAGACGTTCGCGAGAGGAAGGTCGTATGCCTGTCGTCGTGATCGATTGTCCAGCATCGACCTGCGAGCAGTTCTCTGACCAGCGTGTCCGGATCGATGCCGGATACGTCCAGCGGTCGCTTGTAAAGCGCCACCGTCTCATAGCGCTCGATGAGGTTTCTGACCGTAGCCGGCTGCAGCTTGAGCGGGCTCGCCAACAGTAAGCCGCAAGCCGCTGGATCTGCCTCTTTCGCGTTCCCTGCAACGTCGCCTGAATCGTCTACTGCAAGACCACCTTCATCGTCTCCTCGAGAATGTCCTGCATCGTCCGTGAGCCGAGTCAGGTGCAGATTATCGACCAGCGCCTGGGTGACCTGATTTTTCAGTCTTCTCTGACTTGTTTCCTCTGTGAATACGCGTCTCAACAACCCCATCTCACTCAAGGCAGCGGCGAGCTCGGCCTGACCCAGCCCAAGGCAGTCCCAGAATCTCGTTTCCGATGTCGCTATCCGCAGAAGAGTTCGCTGGTAGGTGGTGCTGAAGTAGCGCTCTTTGCTGTAGTAGCCTGGTTCGTCGACAATCCTGGCAAGCAGGCTGATTCTCTCGTCGATCCTTGCTGTCGTTGCGGCAATGCGCTGAACGGTTTCGCCCTCTTCAAGCGACTTGCCCACGTCCAACAACTTCTCCCACATGTCCTTCGGGTACTCGCTTGCATTTGTCGAGGTCGGATGAAACAAACCCCAATAGACTCCGCCGATGAGCGCGAAGGCTTTTTCCGGAGCGAGCTCACGCGCTGAGTGCATCAGCTTCAGCACCCTGTCGACATCAGTCTTGCGAGCCTTGTCGATACCGTGCGTGTAGGCCTTGCTCGCGCTGACGGCGTTCTTGATGAAGAGCTCGTAGTCACTCCGGTTTCGAGCGTGCGAGCCGACCGTTCGACCTTCGTCGACGAGCGTTGTCCAGCCAGCCTCGGTGAGCCTGCCGTCCAGATCACGTTCCGGACACAGGCTTGACGGCATGGGTATGCCACGCAGTCGTGCAACGTGCAGGAGTCGAACGCCAAGCAGCTTTCCAAGCAAGGGATCCCGCAGGCGAAACTTGAGTTGCGTCAGAGTCTCGTTCGACGCGGACAGGGTTTGCATGCGCTGCACCATGTAGTCGCAAGCGTCGCTGTCCAGTTCCATGTCTTCGTCCAGCGAAATGACATAGCGCGTCGTTGCGAGCGAGACCATGCGATTGAAGGCGGCGCTGTACGGCACGACATTCTCGACGAGAAAATGCGTCACGGCCGGATGTTGTGCCTCGACCGATCTGATCGCATGCGGAAGCTGGGCAGAGCCGATCGTCAGGATACCAACAGACAGTTCGTGCATCGCCGGCAGTGATCTCTGGAAGTTCTCGAGCCATGCATGGCATGTACCAGTCCATCCCCATGCCTATGATGCCCAGGCGCGAAAGGCTCATGTCTCCCAGGACAGGCCCTCGATGCGAGCGACGTCGACCTGCACTATCGATGCACCGCCGCTGACGAAATAGTCCTTGAATTGACTGAGCGAATAGAGGCTTTCGCCAACGGCGATGGGAACCGACGTGGAAGCCGCAAGCCGAGCGTGCTCCAGGACGTCGTCGGCAGGCATCGGCTCTTCGAACCAGGCGACATCGTATCGTCGTGATGAACGACTACCGCGTGACTGGCGAGATCGCCAGTACGCGCCAGTACGACGCGATGAGTGAGCAGATCATGGCGTTGATTCAGGGCTGATCGAATCGGGGCTGATCATCTAACTCGTAGAAACGCGCGCAATTCTCGCCCAGTACCGCTGAGCGCTCATCCTCCGACAGCGCTTTCGACCAGTCGAGCACCACCTGCATGGCAGGTACGTAATCCGCGGCCAGGGTGCAGACTGGCCAGTCGGAGCCGATCATCAGCCGGTCGGCTCCGAAGACGGCCAGCACGTGGTCGAGCCAGGGCTCGAAGGTCAGAGCGTTCCAGTTCTTCCAGTCGGCCTCGGTGACCATGCCCGAGAGCTTGCACATGACATTGGGACGCTCTGCGATCAACGTCATGCCGCGCTGCCAGACATCGAAGTCGCTGCCGTCCATCGCAGGCTTGGCGATATGGTCGACGACGAAACGCTGCCGGGGAAGACGATCGACCAGTCGGATTGCGGCGGGCAGGTGAACGGTGCGTAGCAGCAGATCGTAGGCGAGTCCGCGTGCTTCCAGTTGACCGACGCCCCGGGCATGCGCCTCGCTGTCGGCAAAGTCCGGATCAGGGCGATCGTGAATCAGCATCCGGAAGCCCTTGAGCTTGTCCGCGTCGGCCCAGCGATCAAGTTTCGAGGACAGATCGTCGGCACAGAGATCGACCCAACCGACAACACCAGGAATCTCAGCGTGCTCGTTTGCCAGTGCGAGCAGGAAATCGGTCTCGACGTCGACTTCACGTGCCTGGACAGCGATGCTGCCGTCGAAACCGATCGCCTCTCGCAGGGGGGCGAGATCTTCAGGCAGGAAATCGTGCTTGAGGGCGGCGAGCTCGTCACTCATCCACACGAAGTCGCAGGCGTTACGTGCGTATTGCCAGAAATGCTGATGAGCGTCGATGCGCATGGTTTTGTCCTTGCGTGTGATGGCGACTGTCCGACAGGAGATTAACAAGCTTCACGGCAGGAGCGCTCGGCGAAGGGTCTTTGAAGTCCGCCACAGATCGATTGCCGGATCTGATCGATACTGGATCAAACCTTCAGCGGGAACTGTTGTGCTGGCAAAATCGAGCGAACGACGTACCGATGTATGCGGCGATCCACCCAGCGTTGCGCGCGTGCGCTGGTCTCGGGGCACCGCTCCACTGCTATGCGTGGCAATGCTTGCGTTGCCCACCGTCCTGTCGGCAAACGTCGATGGCGTCGGCAAGTCTTCGATACCGATGGGAACGCGCGCACCCGCCGACGGTCGAGCCGATTACCTCCCACCCGGCAGCATGGCTACGTCATCCGACGAGTCGTCCCGCGTCGACACGACCTCCAAAGTGAACACGGCTGATGTCACCCCGGAACCGTTTCTCGAGTCGATACCGCTACAGATTGTCAGCCCCGGTGTTTCAGTCAGTTTCGAGATCGTGGCAAGGGATTCGGACGGGACTGTTTCTGTATCGATCGATCGGCTGCCTGACGACGCGGTAATGGCTGAGAACGGCGATGGTACGCACACCTTCCGGTGGCTCACAGGCCCTGACGACGAAGGCGAGCATGTCTTTCGGTTCACAGCATTCGATGCTGACGGAACAACCGTGATCGACTCTCGCGATGCAATCATCCTGGTCGGTGATCCGAGTCTCGGTGGCAGCTATCCTGCTCGACCAGCGTCGAATGCTCAGTGATGGTGCGCCCGTTGGTGCTACACCGTCGCGTCGTCGCCCCAGATTTCCTTGAGTCGCTGGTCACGACCACAACGCCAACGGTAAGCTTTGTAGCGAACCGGACTCTTCTTGTAGAAATCCTGGTGATGGATCTCGCGTCCCTTGATGGGATAGAAAGTATCGGCTTGTAGTATTGGAGTGGCCACCGTCATATCCGGAAAACGCGCGATGACTTCCTGCCTTGACTGTTCAGCCAGCATGCGCTCCTGCTGATCGGCAACGAATATGGCGCTCAGGTAGCTCGGCCCCTTGTCGCAGAATTGGCCCTTGTCATCGAATGGGTCGATATTCACCCAGAAATGTGCCAGAAGCTCTTGGTAGCTGACGAGTTCCGGATCGTAGGTTATCTCCACGGCCTCGTAGTGGCCAGTGTGATCGCCCTGGTAGGTCGGGTCTTCCGCCGTGCCGCCGGTAAATCCCGATACTGCCTCACTGACGCCGGCCAGAGCTTCGAAGTCCTTTTCCACACACCAGAAGCAGCCCCCTGCAAACACGGCGGTGTCCGCTGCAAGGCTGCTTGAAAGAAGGCCTGTTGTCGTCAGGGCGATGGCGGCGAGGCAACTCTGAATCGGTTTCATGCGTCGATTTCCGAAGCGATCTGGAAGCAGGTGAGACTCGGAATCAGCGATTTGGTTGCGCCGGCAACCTGGCCGGGTACGGTTTGCGAATCCGGTGCGCTAGACGATTCCCCCGCCCGAACCTGTGACCGCTGGTCGCTCTGCCGCAATGCGCGCCCGGTAGCCCGCACTTCGATAGACAGAAACAGGATCGATTGCCCCGCCGTCCAGCTGACGGGCACGGGCAAGAATGGGTGTGACATCTGTCCGGAACGCAGCCTTCAGAGTTTCACTGGCCATCAGTGCGTCGTTGTTTGCCTGATGATGCGCGAGTGCCTCGCGGTCCACGAGGGAAGCCTGCACACAGGCGCGCTGTACCTCGATCGCACTGTTCATCAGGCTTTCGATCGGATCGGTGACGTTGTGCGACTGATCGAGCATGTAGGCCGGTGCCGCGGCGAAAGCGTCGGCCGCGATCAGCTCGTTGAAGACCAGAAACAGGCGATACGGGTCGATGGCCCCGCTGTCCAGATCATCGTCACCGTATTTCGAATCGTTGAAGTGAAAGCCGCCGAGCTTGCCGACCCGCAGTAGCCGCGAGACGATCATCTCGATGTTGACGTTGGGCGCGTGGTGGCCCAGGTCGACCAGGCAGCTGGCCTTTGGCCCGAGTTCCTGGGCGATCATCAGATTCGTGCCCCAGTCCTGCACGATGGTCGAGTAGAAAGCGGGTTCGAACATCTTGTGCTCGGTGTAGAGCTGCCAGTCATCGGGCAGGGCGGCATACACCTTGGCGAGCGAGCCGAGGTAGCGCTCGAACTGCGCGCCCATGTCGCTCTGTCCCGGAAAATTCGTACCGTCCCCGACCCACACGGTCAGTGCCCGGGAGCCGATCGCCCGGCCGACGTCGATGCAATGCAGGTTGTGCATGATGGCCTGCTCACGCGTCTCCACTGACGTGTGCGATAGCGAGCCGAACTTGTAGGAATGTGCCTGCTCTGGCTGATCCTGGAACGTGTTCGAGTTCATCGCGTCGAAACCGAGACCGAGGGCGCTGGCCCGGTCGCGCAGTTCGTTTGGATCCTCGTCGTCCCAGGGGATGTGCAGGGAAACGCTCGGTGTCGCTCGGGTCAGTTGTTGTATCAGAGCGCAATCATCAAGCTTGTCGAACACATGCCTTGGCTCGCCTGGCCCCGGAAATCGAGCAAAACGAGTACCGCCGGTACCGACGCCCCAAGAGGGGATCGCGACGGCGAAGGCACGTGCGCGTTCGAGCGCGATCTCGATGTCGGCTCCGCGGCGCGACAGATTGGCGGCAAGCGCCTCGAAGTCTGCAGCGAGGTCCGTTGTGGCGGCGTTGTTGCTGTCGGCTATCCAGCCGTCTTTGATCAAGCCGGCTTCGATCATGGTGCTCATCGGGTGAAGGCCTGCACGTTGCCGCCGTCGACGTTGACGATGTTTCCGGTCGATTTCGACGCCGCGTCGGAGATCAGAAAAAAGGTCGCCTCGGCAATGTCTTCGGGTAACACACTGCGTTTGAGCAAAGATCGGTCCCGATAGTGTGCTTCCATTTCATCAGGTGACTTGTCGTAGGTATCGGCACGTGCTTGCAACCAGTCGCCTGACCAGATCTTCGAACCGCGCAGCACCGCATCGGGATTGACCACATTGACCCGGATGCCGAGCGGCGCGCCTTCGAGCGCCAGACAACGGGCCAGATGCACTTCCGATGCCTTCGCAGTGCAGTAGGCGGACGCGCCGGGCGAGGCGGCGAGGGCATTCTTGGACGCGATGAAGACGATCGCGCCGCCCGTGTCCTGAACCCGCATCGTTCGAAAGGCTTCGCGCGAAACCAGGAAGTAGCCGGTCGACAACACACTCATGTTGAGATTCCACAGTTCGAGCGACGTCTCTTCAATCGGGGCCGACGAGGCAATGCCCGCGTTGGAAACCAGAATGTCGAGGCCGCCGAACTCCCGCGCAATGACAGTGAAGGCTGTCGCGACGGCGTCCTCGTCGGTCACGTCCATGTGAACGCTGCTGACCCTGTCGTTGCCGAAGCGTTCCGCGAGGGCGGCCTCTGTCAACGACAGTCCCTCGGTATCGTTATCCGCCAGCATCACGCAGGCGCCCTGGTCGAGCAGACGCGCAGCGGTCGCCGAGCCGATGCCCCCGGCTCCGCCGGTGACCATGGCGACGCGCCCGGCAAGGCTCCTGGGTGGCGGCATGCGTTGCAGCTTTGCTTCCTCGAGCGACCAGTACTCGATGTCGAATGCTTCCTGCTCGGGCAATCCCCGGTAGGTCGATACCGCTGATGCTTCGCGCATGACGTTGATTGCGTTGATATAGAATTCAGCGGAAATCCTCGCCGTAGCCTTGTCCTTGGCGAACGCGAACATGCCAACCCCGGGTACCAGATAGACGACGGCGTTGGCATCACGCATGGGCGGGCTGTCATCGTGCTTGCAGCGTTCGTAGTAGGCGGCGTAGTCGTCGCGATAGGCTGCGATCGATGTGCCCAGTCCGGCAAGCGCTTCTTCGATGGCGGCATCGAGCGTGCTGTCGGAAACTCCCTTGCTGCCGGAATTGCCTGTGCTGTCGAGGTGATCAGTCGGCAATTCGAATTCGATCACCAAAGGCCTGATCTTGGTGCGCAGGAAGTGATCCGGACAACTCGTTCCCAACGCGGCAAGCTTCGGCATGTCAACCGCGCCGACGAACGTCAGCACGGCATCGCTGTCGTCGAAGTGACCCACCTTGTATTCCTCTTGCCCGATGAGACCGCGAATAGCCGGCATCAATCGCGAGGCGACACGCTGACGTGTCGCGGCAGCGGCGGGGGCAACCCGCGGACCACCGAATGGCGCGATGTCGGCGGTCTCCTTTGCCAGCCAGGAACTCGCGGTATTGATGATATCGAGCGTCAGGGAATAGCAATCAACTGCGGTATCAGCCCAGGTGAAGAGGCCGTGACTGCCCAGCACGACGCCCTGCGCCTCGGGGTTTGTTCGACAGAAGCGTTCCAGCCACAGGCCCAGCTCGTAACCGGGTCGTTTCCAGGGCAGCCAGCCAATGTCCTTGCCGAAGATACGATGGGTGAGGGCTTCGCCGTCATCAGAGGCGGCGATCGCGATGATCGCGTCGGGGTGGACATGGTCGACATGCGCCTTCGGCACATAGGCGTGCAGCGGTGTATCGATGGATGACGCTCGGGCGTTCAATGCGAAAGTGCAGTGCGGCAGGTAGGCGACCATCTCGTCTTCATGTTCGACGCCGCGATACAGCGCCTTCAGCGATTCGAGCTTGTACTGGTAGAGCGTGGCAAAGCCATCGCGTGCCATGGTGCCGATGTCGCCACCAGAACCCTTGACCCAGAGCACCTCGACCGATTCACCGGTGAGTGGGTCCGTCGACAGGACCTTTGCCGAGGTATTGCCGCCGCCGTAATTGGTCACCCGCATGTCTGCGCCTAGCAGGTTGGAGCGGTAGAGCAGGCGCCCGGGTTCGTCGAGAGAAGCGGCATGCGCCTCGTCCCAGCGGTTCTCGATAGGCGACGCGGCGTGACGATCAGTCATGGGTGACATTCCGAACTGCGAGGGTAACTGAGAGATTTACCGATTTGATGCGCGTAGTCAATCATGAATGATCGTAGTGGATTAAATATGACTGAATATGATCGAAACTGATTGACACATCTGTCGTCCTGCGTATCATCAGTTGTGAGTATGGAGCACTAAATGCACGAACGAGAACGTCAACGCATCATCCTGTCGGCTATCCAGGAGAAGCCGGTCGTGACCGTGGCTGACGTGGTCGCGTTGACCGATGTGTCCGAAGCGACGGTGCGGCGGGATATCGCGTCGCTGCACCTCGAAGGAAAGCTCAAGCGTGTGCGCGGTGGTGCAGAGGCGCTTCAACCGCTGCGCCAGTCCACGCTGGCCGGACGCCCGTTTGCGGTCAATGCGGCGCGCGACCAGTTGCAGAAACGGGCCATCGCACGCGAGGCGGCTGCGCTTTGTGTCGATGGTGACGACGTCATCATCAATGGGGGTACGACCACCTTCCAGATGGTGCACCTGCTGACTGCACGTCGTCTGCAGATCTTCACCAATTCCTTCCCTATCGCCGCACATCTCCTGGCGCACTCGAAGAACGAACTGGTGCTGCCCGGTGGCTCCATCTATCGCGAGCAGGACATCATTCTGAGTCCGTTCGAGAACGATGTGACACGCCACTTCTGTGCCTCACGCATGTTCACGGGTGCCTATGGCATCGGCCGACTGGGCGCCACAGAGGCGGATCCGCTGTTGATCCAGAGCGAGCAGCGCCTGATCAAGCAGGCCGACGAGCTGATCGTGCTGGCCGATGCCAGCAAGTTCGCGCGCAGATCGAATCTGCTCATGTGCGCTCTGGAACGCATCGATGTGCTGATTACAGACGACCGCATTACCGATGCGGCGGTGGCGATGCTGGAAGCAGCCGAGGTGCATGTGATCGTCGCCGACGCCGACGATGTTGCCGACACCGACACCGACACCGACACCGACACCGACACCGACACCGACACCATCACCCCGCCAAACCACCACGAAGAGGAGAACGAGAAATGAAACCCATCAGGACACTTCTGGCCAGCGCACTGGTCGCGGCCGGGCTCGCTGCCAGCCCCGCCAATGCGGAAGATGTGCGTATCGCACTGGTCGTCAAGGCGCTCGGTATCGGCTTTTTCGAGGCCGCTGCCAAAGGCGCGGAGGAAGCGGCCGCCGAGCTGGGTGGGGTCGAAGTCATTTACACCGGTCCGACCGATACCACAGCCGAAGGGCAGATCGAGGTCATCAACTCGCTGATCGCGCAGAAAGTCGACGCCATCGCGGTCTCGGCGAACGATCAGGACGCACTCGTGCCTGCACTGAAGAAGGCCCAGCAACGCGGCATCAAGGTCATCTCATGGGACTCGGGCGTTGCCCCCGACGGCCGCTCCATGCATCTGAACCCGTCGTCCAATCCGTTGATCGGCAACATGATCGTGAAGCTCGCAGCCGATCACATGCCAGACGGCGGTGACGTGGCTGTCCTGTCGGCAACGACCACATCGACCAATCAGAACATCTGGATCGAGGAGATGACCAAGGTCCTGGGCGACTACCCCGGCGTCAACGTTGTCTCGACTGTCTACGGCGACGATCTGTCGGACAAGAGCTACCGTGAAGCGCAAGGCCTCATGTCATCGCACCCGGATATCAAGGCGATCATTGCCCCGACGTCGGTTGGCATCGTCGCCGCCGCGCAGGCTGTGACCGATGCCGGCAAGGCTGGCGACATCAACGTCACTGGACTGGGTCTGCCGAGCGAGATGGCGGCACATGTGGCCTCGGGTGCGTCGAAGTCCTTCGCCATCTGGAACCCGATCGACCTGGGCTACGCGGCCACCATGATCGCCCATGATCTGGTTGACGGTGCCGAGGCCGAAGCGGGCGGAACGTTGTCGATGGGGCGTCTGGGCGAGGTAGCACTCGATGACAATCTCGAAGGTGCAATGGCTGACCCCTTCGTCTATGACGCCTCGAACATCGAGGAATTCAAGGATATCTTCTGAGCGACGCGTTCTTTGCGACGCGCTGTCAGATGAGCCTCGAGCCGCACGGCGACGAGAAACCGCTGCTCACGCTTGCGGGGGTCAGCAAGAGCTTTCCCGGTGTGCGCGCTCTGTCATCCGTGTCGCTGTCACTTTTCCCCGGCCAGGTCACTGCCCTGGTCGGGGAAAACGGCGCTGGCAAGTCGACTCTGGTGAAGATCCTGACCGGTATCTACTGGCCGGAGGAAGGGCACTTGAGCATTGACGGCGAGCGGCAGTCCTTCAGCTCACCGCATGACGCTGCACAGGCAGGTATTACCGCCATTCATCAGGAAACCGTGCTGTTCGACGACTTGTCGGTTGCCGAGAACATCTTCATCGGGCACGCGCCGCGCAGCCGGTTCGGCCTGATCGACGGGCGAACGATGCGACGCGAGGCTGCTCGTCTGCTCGAGCGTATCGGTGCGTCACTCGATCCGACGGCTCGTCTCCGTGATCTCGGCATCGCCAGCAAGCACCTGGTGGCGATTGCGCGTGCGTTGTCGATCGATGCGCGCGTGGTGATCATGGACGAGCCGACAGCCGCACTCTCGCACAAGGAAATCGAAGAACTCTACGAACTGGTCGAGACACTCAAGGCCGACGGCAAGGCGATCTTGTTCATCAGCCACAAGTTCGACGAGATATTCCGCATTGCGGACCGCTACACGGTCTTTCGCGATGGCGAAATGGCGGGCTCTGGCCTGATCACGGAAACCGATAGCAGCTCCCTGGTCACGCTCATGGTGGGGCGTTCGGTCGAGAGCGTGTTCCCCGCAGGCTCGGGGCATCTGGGCGAATCCGTCATGTACGTCAAGGGGTACAGCCATCCGACCGAGTTCGAGGACATCACTTTCTCGCTGCGACGTGGTGAGATCCTCGGATTCTATGGTCTGGTCGGGGCGGGACGCAGCGAATGCATGCAATCCTTGTTCGGCGTATCCCGTCCGAGCGCCGGGCGCGTCGAGATCGATGGGCGTGAACTCGCAGCCGCGAGCCCGGCTGACGCCATTGCGAGAGGTCTCGTGTATGTACCGGAGGACCGCGGCGGGCAGGGGGCAATCACGGGATTACCGGTCGTCGGCAACGTCGCGCTGCCCTCGCTTGGCGGACTCTCGAGACGCGGATTCGTCGCGATGGCTCGCGAGTTCGCGCTGGCTCGTGAGTACACTACAAGGCTGGACCTTCGTGCCGCCGCGCTCGATCAACCGGTCGGGCAGCTCTCTGGCGGCAACCAGCAAAAGGTGGTGATCGCCAAGTGGCTCGCGACACGCCCGACCGTGATCATCCTCGACGAGCCGACCAAGGGTATCGATATCGGGTCCAAGGCGGCCGTACACGCCTTCATGCGCGAACTGGCCGATGACGGTCTGGCGGTGATCATGGTGTCGTCCGAGATTCCCGAGGTGCTCGGTATGAGTGATCGCGTCATCGTTCTTCGAGAGGGACGTCAGGTGGCTGAGTTCGATAGTGAAGTCGCCTCGCCTGAAGCGCTGGTCCGTGCCGCTGCCGGTATCGACGAGGCGGCATGAGGTGAGTGGACTTCTTTCTCGTCGTGATGCACTACTCGCGCTCGCCCTTGCGCTGTTGATCGCGCTGGTTGCCTGGCGATTTCCCGCCTTCGCCAGGCCGGCCTCGCTCGGCGGCGTGTTTACTGATAGCTCGATCCTGATCATCCTCGCGCTCGGGCAGATGGTGGTGATCCTGACGCGTTGCATCGATCTCTCGATGGCCTCGAACCTCGCCCTGGTGGGCATGATCGTGGCCATGACCAATGCTGCACTACCGGCCTTGCCGGTACCGCTCCTGGTGGTGCTTGCCATCGCCATCGGTGCAACGCTTGGCGCGGTCAATGGTCTCCTTGTCTGGAAGGTCGGCATTCCGCCGATCGTCGTGACGCTCGGCACGCTGACGATCTTTCGTGGACTGATCTTCGTGATCAGTGACGGGCAATGGATCAATGCCCACGAGATGAGCGACGGCTTCAAGGCACTGCCGCGACTGACCGTAGCGGAGGTGCCGCTGCTCGCCTGGTCTGCGATCGTGGCGTTTGCTGCGGTAGCGGTCTTTGTCTCCCGCACGGGTACGGGACGGGCGCTGTATGCGGTCGGTGGCAATCCGGATGCAGCGGTCTATGCGGGCATCGACGCCGGACGCACTCGTTGCATCGCCTTTGTCATCGCCGGGGCTCTGGCAGGCTTCGCCGGCTACCTGTGGGTGGCACGTTACGCAGTGGCTTATGTCGACATCGCCGGCGGTTTCGAGCTCGACGTGATTGCCGCCTGCGTGATCGGCGGCATCTCCATCGCGGGTGGTATCGGCACCGTGGTCGGTGCCTTGCTTGGCGCGCTGTTTCTCGGCGTGATCAAGAACGCCTTGCCGGTAGTGGATGTGTCCCCGTTCTGGCAGCTCGCGATCTCGGGGGCTGCCATCATCATCGCCGTGTTGTTCAATGCACGCGCCGAGCGGCGTCCGGGGCGCATCATCCTGAAGCGTGCCGAGCAGGGCGTCGCCGTGGTGGCGCCGAGGCCCCTACAGGGAGGATCCATGTGGGGAGAATCCATCCGGGCCGAATCCAACCGCGGAGAATCAGGATGAAAATCCCCGAGTCCGCATCGGCGCCACGAGCGTTGCCGGACCGTTCGCGCGGTTGGCTGGCCCGCTCCGCCACGAGCTGGGAGACGCTGCTGCTGCTTGTTGCCATCACCATCTTCCTGATCAACATGCAGGCGTCGCCCTACTTCCTTGATCCCTGGAACCTCTCGGATGCCACCTTCAACTTCACCGAGAAGGCGATGATCGCGTTCGCGATGGCATTGTTGATCGTTGCCGGGGAGATCGATCTGTCGGTAGCTTCGATCATTGCGCTGGCCTCGACAGCGATGGGCTTCGCCGTACAGCTTGGTGCGGGGACACCTGCGCTGGTCTTCATCGGACTCGGTGTCGGGCTACTCTGCGGGGCGTTCAATGGTCTGTTGGTTGCGCGTTTCGGGCTGCCCTCGATCGTGGTCACGATAGGCACCTTGTCGCTGTTTCGGGGGATTGCGTATATCGTGCTTGGCGATCAGGCCTATTCGGGCTATCCCGAATCGTTCGCCTGGTTCGGGCAGGGGTATGTGTTCTGGGTCATCACCGTCGAGATGGTGCTGTTCGTGCTCGTGGCCGTGGCCTTCGGCGTTCTGCTGCACAAGACCTCATTCGGGCGGGCTGTCTACGCAATCGGCAACAATCCGACGGCGGCCTTGTTCTCTGGAATTCGCGTGCCCCGTGTGAAGTTCGTGCTCTTCCTGCTGACCGGCCTGATGGCCGGCCTGGCCGCCGTCTGCCTGACGTCCCGCCTCGGTTCCACCCGACCATCGATCGCCGTCGGCTGGGAGCTCGAGGTGGTGACCATGGTCGTGCTCGGCGGCGTCAACATACTCGGCGGCTCCGGCACACTGTTGGGTGTCGTGTTGGCGGCGATCATCATGGGCCTGGTGACCTTCGGCTTCGGGCTGATGAACGTGCCGGGCATCGTCATGTCGATCTTCGTGGGCTTGTTGTTGATCGCGGTCATTGCGCTGCCGGTACTCGGGCGTCGCCTGGTGAGTCTGCGTCGCTGATGCGTGTCGCCGTCATCGATCTGGGCAAGACGAACGCCAAGGTGGCCTGGGTCGACACGGCCAGCGCAAAAGAACTGGATGTGCACACCCGCCCGTCCCCGGTCAGGGACGCCGCTCCGTATCCGCATCTGGATACTGATCTTCTGGAACGCTTCATCGTGGAAGCACTTCGCGGTGGCGGCCCGGTCGACGCGATCACGGTCACCACGCACGGTGCCACCGTAGCCTTGATCGATGAAGCCGGTCAGCTGGCCCTGCCGGTACTCGACTACGAACACGACGCGCCGGACGCACTGTCGCAGGCCTACGACGCCGTGCGTCCATCGTTCGAATGCACCGGATCACCGCGGCTGCCGGGTGGGCTCAACATCGGCGCTCAACTGTTCTGGCAGCAACAGGCGTTTCCCGATGCCTTCTCGCGGGTAGCGACGATGCTGACCTGGCCACAGTTCTGGGTCTACCGCTTGTGCAAGGAGCGGGTCAATGATTTCAGTTCGCTCGGTGCTCACACTGACCTGCTCGATCCCGGGACAGGGCAGTTCTCGACACTGGTTGAAAGCCAGGGGTGGACTTCCCTGATGCCACAAACCTGTCGTTCGGGAGAGCGTGCCGCTACGCTTTCCGACGAGATGGTCAGTCTTACCGGGTTATCACCCCGGACGGTCGTGCACGTCGGCATCCACGACTCCAACGCGTCGCTGGTGCCTCATCTGCTGACGCGTGAGCGGCCGTTCACCGTCGTCTCGACCGGAACCTGGGTTATCCTCATGGTTGTACAGGGTATTCCGCTCGTGCTTGACGAGCAGCGTGACGCCTTGATCAACGTCGATGCTTTTGGCCGGCCCGTGAACTCTGCAAGGTTCATGGGCGGGCGCGAGTACGCACTCTTGAACGAACACCGTAGTGATATGTTGACTGGTCGTGAAGAGCCAGCCTCGGTTGCACTGATCACGAAACTCGCAGACGCATCAGCCCATCTCTTGCCCGCCGTGGTGCCGGGTACCGGTCCGTTTCCGGATGCTGTTGCGGCCTGGACGATCGAGCGGGACATGCTGGACAGGCGATTCGGCACGGGTGCGTGTGCTGCCGTCATCGCAGGCTACCTGGCCGGCATGACTCATGCCAGCATGTCACTCGCTGGCGCAGACGGCGAAACCGTTGTCGAAGGCCCGTTTTCGGGAAACGCGGACTACCTGCACGCACTGCTCGCCATCACCGGGCGTGACGTGTTCGTAAGTACTTCACGGACGGGCACCAGTATCGGCGCGGCCATGTTGATCGAAGCGCCGCGGGCGGCGCCGACAATGCGGCATTTGAATGCCGACCCGGAACTCGCCGCGGCGTGGCGTCGTTATCTGGTTGACTGGCAGGGAATAGTAGCCTCACGATAGGCTGGGCCTGCCCGGAATGTTGCGGGCAAGTGCATGATGGGTCGACGTCGCCTACGCCTGTAGGGCCACCGAAAGTATGGATACAACAATGGACAAGGACCCGGACGCGAACACAGAACCTTCAACCGACGAGCAGCCGGGGGAAGGTGCCTGGAAAGTGCCGGCCGGTGGTGCGGGCCGCAGTGCGACAGACAAGCCGCCGGCGCAGACCGAGGCTTCGCAGGCCTCGCGCTTGCCTTTCGGGCCTTTGCTATCCGGGACTTCGCGACCCGGCGCGTCGCGACCTGGCGTTTCCCGTGACGGCGTTTCTCGTGCCGGCGTTTCTCGTGCCGGGGTATCTCGTGCCGGGGTATCTCGTGCCGGCGTTTCTCGTGCCGGGGTATCCGGTGGTGGTGTATCCCGTGCCAGGGATTCTCTGTCAGGAGGGAATGAGAGGCGCGGTTCGTCGCCTGAATTCGATCTGATGCGGCGACAATCCGACGACGAGCTCTGGAAGCTGCTGAACGAGCATCGCAGAGCGTTGGCGCGGGCGCGCAGACGACTGGTCGAGTACAAGCAAAAGGCTCGCGAACATGTGAGCGAGCTGAAAGCCGCGCACGCCGAGAAGGAGCGCTATCGCCGCATGTCAGAATTGGCGATGAAGCAGACACAGGAAGCGTCGCGGCTGAAGCGGATCGCGTTGCTGAAGCTGAAACGCGAGCGGCAATTGCGCAAACAGACCGTCGAGAAGGCGCGGTACACCATAGCCAAGGCGCGTCGGCGCTACTACGAGCTCTGACGCGATCGGGTCTGGCCTTTCAGCAAGACCTTGTCGAGTGCTCGCGTACTGAGTATTCGCTTCAGGATGGCGGCGATTCGTGTGGGTGTGGTAATGCGGTAGCGAGCCCTCGGTCGCTCACTCTCAAGTGCAGCGATCAGCGCGTCCGTGACTGCCGAGGCAGGCAATTCGAATCGGTCCTTTTTCTCTGCAGGATGATACAGGCGGGGTATCAGTTCGGACTCGTAGGCGCTCCGTTCAGCGCTGTTTTTCACGTCGATCCAGCGCTCGAAGTGCGGTATCGAGTTCTCACGGATTCGCGTGGCGATGGGACCTGGCTCGATCAGCACCACACGGATTGGCGTGTGAGCCAGTTCGAGACGCAGGGTATCGGTCAGCCCTTCCATCGCGAACTTGCTGGTGTTGTAAGCGCCGCGGTAGCGCATGGCGGCGAAGCCCAGCACTGACGAGCAGTTGACCACGGTGCCACGGCGATTCCTGCGCATGCTCGGAAGAAGCTCCCGGGTCAGCTGATGCGGTCCAAGGAGATTGCTTTGCAGAATGGCGGCGAGCGCATCTCTTGGCAAGTCTTCGACGCGCCCTGGAATGGCGTATGCGCCATTGTTGAAGACCGCATCGAGCTTCCCGTCGGTCGCATCCAGGACCTGCGCCGCTGCGTTTGTCACCGAAGTAGCATCGGCATAGTCGAGAACCACGCTTTCCAGCCCTTCGTCGTGTCTGGCGGCTACGTCCCCGGCTCGTCGGCAGGCCGCGAAAACCCGCCAGCCGCGCGCAGCGAGGGTGCGTGCCGCGTCCAGTCCGATGCCACTGGAGCAACCGGTAATCAGGATGGACTGCTCAGTCTTCATTGTCATTCCGAGGATTGTCAAGGCGCTTGTCGGCTCGGAGAATCGTTCCCCGGACAGTCAATCACTGTGCTATACGACTGTCCACCGAGCCGATGGCTCAACTCTCGCATGGCGCAGGCATGACAGACAGAATAGAGAAAGACGGGCTTCAGGTTGCCAGTGTACTGGCGAGTTTCATCGAACACGAGGCGCTACCGGGAACCGGGGTCGACGCTGAAACTTTCTGGTCGGGGTTCTCGGCGCTGATTCACGACAAGGGCCGTCGCAACCGCGAACTGCTCGTCGAGCGGGAGCGGTTGCAGAAAGCCATCGATGACTGGCATATCGCCAATCGTGAGGCGGCATTTGATAGAGACGCCTATGAAGACAAGCTCCGCAGCATTGGTTATCTGTTGGACGAAGGCGACGACTTCGAAATCGACACGACGAATGTCGACCCGGAGATTGCGTTGGTACCGGGTTCTCAGCTCGTCGTGCCGATCACCAACGCGCGTTTCGCACTCAATGCGGCAAACGCGCGCTGGGGCAGTCTGTACGATGCCTTCTATGGGACCGACGCCATGGGCCGACTGCCACCACCGGGCAAGTACGATCGCGGTCATGGCAGCCGCGTTGTAGCACGCACGCGGGTATTTCTGGATCGCGCCTTTCCGATCGCAGGATCCAGTCACGCCGATGCACGGCGCTACGTTGTCGAGAAAAGCGAGCTCCGAATCGACGGCCTGCCGCTGGAGAATCCTGGCAAGTTTGTCGGCTATCGCGGCGAAGCGTCCTCGCCGGATGTCGTCTTGCTGGTCAACAACGGCCTGCATGTCGAACTTGTCTTCGATGACAAGCATCCGATAGGCAGCCGGGATCAGGCGCACCTCGCCGACGTCAGGCTCGAAAGCGCGATGACGGCGATCATGGATTGCGAGGACTCGGTCGCCTGTGTGGATGCGGCAGACAAGGTGCTGGCATACACCAACTGGCTTGGCCTCATGCAGGGCACGTTGACGGCGGAGGTGAGCAAGGGCGGCAAGAGCTTCACGCGTCGACTCGAAGATGATCGACATTACACCGCGCCGGATGGTCAGACGATCACGCGCAAGGGCAGGGCCTTGCTCTGGGTCCGTAACGTCGGTCACCTGATGACCAATCCGGCCATTCTGGACCGTGACGGCAATGAGGCATTCGAAGGTCTGATCGACGCGATGGTCACCACACTGATCGCGATGCACGATCTCGAGCGCGACGGCGGCAATTCGCTTTGTGGCTCTGTCTACGTCGTCAAGCCGAAGATGCACGGGCCGGATGAAGTGGCTTTCACGACAGAGACTTTCGAACACGTCGAAGACGTGCTGGGACTGGCCCGAAACACGGTGAAGGTGGGCATCATGGATGAGGAACGCCGCACCTCGGTTAACCTCAAGGAGTGTATCCGCGCGGCACGATCACGCGTTGCCTTCATCAATACCGGCTTCCTCGACCGCACCGGCGATGAAATACATACTTCGATGGAGGCTGGCCCGTTCAGTCGCAAGGATTTCATCAAGCGCAGGCAGTGGATCAGCGCCTACGAAGACCAGAACGTCGACATCGGGCTGGAATGCGGATTCTCCGGCAAGGCGCAGATCGGCAAGGGCATGTGGGCCATGCCCGATCTGATGGCGGCGATGATCGAGCAGAAGATCGCGCATCCGAAGGCAGGGGCGAACTGCGCCTGGGTACCAAGCCCGACGGCGGCCACCTTGCACGCCTTGCACTACCACGATGTGGATGTGTTTGCCGTGCAAAGCAGTCTGAAGGCCATGGGACGGCGCGCCTATGTTTCGTCGATTCTGGATATTCCGCTCGCCCGCTTCAAGCGCTGGTCTGAGGCGCAGGTCCGCAAGGAGATCGAGAACAATGCACAGGGGATTCTCGGCTACGTAGTGCGATGGATCGATCAGGGCGTCGGCTGTTCAAAGGTGCCCGATATCAATGATGTCGGTCTGATGGAAGATCGTGCTACCTGCCGTATTTCGTCACAGGCGCTCGCCAACTGGCTACATCACGGCATAGTCAGTGAAGCGCAGGTCCAGGACGCGATGCGCAAGATGGCTGCGGTTGTCGATCGCCAGAATGCAGATGACAGTCACTATTCGCCGATGGCGCCGGGCTTCGATGGCCTGGCATTCAAGGCAGCCTGTGATCTGGTCTTCGAGGGACGGGAGCAGCCGTCGGGCTATACAGAGCCCGTCCTGCATCGGCGCCGTCTGGAACTGAAGGCTGCCGGCTGAATATTGCTGCGGAGGAGTAAAGGCCCGACGGGGACAAGCGAACGGGGGACAAGCTTGCATAGGCTGATTCTGCAGTCCGTGCCGATCTGAACGTCACGTCAGCTGCACTCATGGCTCGTGCCGGGTTACTCGCTTGTCACCGGGCGAAGGGGTGCTCCGGCCGGTAATTGGATTTACCATGTCAGGGACCGCAAGGTTCCACGCATTCTCAGGAAGAGAGGATAGAGACATGGATGATGCTCGTGCCAATACCAGCCCCTTTGCCGTCGATGAAGATCGCAACAGTGCCGTAGACGACGGTGGGTCCGTGGCGGCACGCGTTGAGAGTGAGAATGCCTCTGCGGCTGTAACCATCAGTGCCGCGTCTGCCTCGCGACTGCTTGGACAGGCCGGTTTCGGCGGTACCGACGAGGGTATCGCCGAGGTAAAACGGCTGGGAGTGAACGGCTGGATCGAAGCCGAGCTTGCCATGCCGCAGTCGTGGCGGCGGTACTACTGGCTCGAGGAACGTGGCTATCGCACTGCGCAATACCGCTTCAATGCGTCGCCATTCGCACGCAGTGCCTGGCGTAAGCTCGTCCGGGCACCGGATGTATTGCGACAGCGCACGACCCTTGCGCTCAGTGAGATCTTCGTCATCAATCCGACGATGCTGGCCGGTGCAGGCGGGTTCAAGCATTTCGCCGGCGCCGCCTATCTCGATCTGCTCGACGAGCACGCTTTCGGCAACTTCCGTGATCTGCTCGGAGCGGTCACACGCAGTTTGCAGATGGGCGTGTATCTCAGCATGCGTGGCAGTCGACGCGATGACGGAACCGGGCGTGCACCGGACGAGAATTTTGCTCGCGAGCTGCTGCAACTGTTCACCATCGGACTCCATGAACTGAACCCGGATGGCTCACCCAGGCGCCAGGGCACCGAGCTTGTCGAGAGCTACGATCAGGATGACGTTACCGAGCTTGCACGTGTCTTTACCGGTTGGGATGTGGAGCGACGGGCCTTGTATGTCGCGACACGCAACAACGACCCCTCCCACTGGCGCCGCCCGATGCGCCATTTCTCCGAATATCACGACGGCGGTGCCAAACGCTTTCTCGGCAATGGCGAGATTCCCGCGGGCATGTCGGGAGAGGAGGAACTGGACAGGGCGCTCGACATCATATTCGAGCATCCGAACGTCGGACCGTTCATCAGCCGCCAGCTGATCCAGCGGCTCGTCACGAGCAACCCGTCCGGGGCCTATGTGCAGCGGGTTGCCGCCGTATTCGATCGCGATCCAGGCACGGGTCGCCGTGGTGAGCTGGCGGCAGTATTGCGAGCGATCCTGCTCGATCCGGAAGCACGGGATGACGAAGGGGCTGCCAATTCGCAGGTGTTCGGCAAGGTTCGCGAGCCGATGATTCGTTTCGTGCAATGGGCTCGTACCTTCCGTGCTCACGATCCGAACCACAAATGGGAACTGTACCCCTTTGATGATTCCAGCAGGCAGCTCGGGCAAAGTCCGCTGCGATCGCCGTCGGTATTCAATTTCTTCCGACCCGGTTATGTGCCGCCGAACAGCGATCTGGCACTTCTGAATACGCCCGACCGGTCAGTGCCGCTCGTTGCACCGGAGTTGCAGATCATCGATGAAACCAGCGTCGCTGGCTACGCCAACTTCATGGTGCGGGCTATTCGGAGCGGGCTGGAAGGTCGGCTGACCGTCTACTACACGCGGGAAGCCGCGATTGCACGCGATCCGGAGGCCCTGGTGGCGCGACTCGATCTGCTGTTCACCGGGAGCCAGCTCCGCGCTGGAACGCGCTCGGCGATCGTCGAGACGATCGACAGCATGCGCAATGATTCGGCGGAAGCACGGCTCAATCGTGTGCGTGCTGCCATCATTCTGATCATGACGTCGCCTGATTATCTGGTCCAGCGCTAGTCGGCTTAACTGGCCGGCTTACCTGGCCGGCTTGCCGAGTTGGGTGGGGTAGCCCCGTCATGTTGTCAAGGACGTCAAGATAGAGGAAACGGACGATGAGTCAGACCATCTCGAACGCCCGCCGCCGCGCCTTCCTGCAGCGTTCTGCCGCGCTTGCCGCGACCGGCGTCGCGGCGCCCATGGCGTTGAACCTCTCGGCCATCGGGCGTCTGGCCGCCGCCGAGGCCAGCGACTACAAGGCGCTCGTCTGTGTGTTCCTCTATGGCGCGAACGATCACTACAACACGATCGTCTCCTACGATCCTGAAGATCACCGGCGATACGTACAGGCGCGGCCCGGTCTGGCCTATGGCCGTGGTCGACTCGAACAGACGGTGCTGCGAAGTACCGAGAGCCCGCAGTTGCAGGGTCGTGAATTCGCCTTTGCCCCTGAGCTCGGAAACTTGCACGGGCTCTGGAACGAAGGTCGCGTGAACACGCTCCTCAACGTCGGTCCGCTCCTCCGCCCGACGACCAAGGCCGAGTATCTCAATGGTGCGCCGATTCCGCCGAAGATCTTCTCCCACAACGACCAGCAATCAGTCTGGCAGTCTCTCGCCTCCGAAGGCGCAACCAGCGGTTGGGGCGGGAAACTTGGCGACGCGGTTCTCGACGGCGCTGGCGGCAACCTGTTCAGTGCCGTATCCGTAGCTGGTGACGCCCTTTTCCTTTCCGGTGACTCGACGTCTCAATATCGCGTCACGCCACGTTCCCCCAGCGGCTCGATCCGACTCGCGGCGACCCGTACCTCAATGTTTGGTTCACGCGCCGTTCCCGAGACGATGCGTCGTCTGATGACGGAGGATTCGGAGAACTGGCATCTGATGGCGCGTGAGCTGCAGCGCACCACCAGGCGCTCGATCGAAGCCAATGAGCAACTCGAGGCCGCACTGACTTCGGCGCCCGCTCTGGAGGTCTCGCTCGGCACCAGTCGACTCGGCGGGCAGCTCGATCTCGTTGCCCGGATGATTGCTGCACGTGAGTCACTCGGGGTACGCCGACAGATCTTCTTCGTGGGCATCGGTGGCTTCGATACGCACGACAATCTGCGGGAAGATCATCCGCCGCTCTTGCGCAGTATCGACGAGGCACTCGCTGGTTTCTACCGTGCAACCGAGACGCTTGGCGTTGCCAATCAGGTCACCGCCTTCACCGCGTCGGACTTCGGGCGCACCCTGAGTGCAAACGGCGACGGTACGGATCATGGCTGGGGGTCGCATCATCTGATTGTCGGTGGTGCAGTCAATGGCAGGCGTTTCACCGGGCGGCCACCGGCGCTCGGTAACGGCGGTTCTGATGATGTCGGTCGTGGACGCCTGTTGCCGACAACATCGATCGAGCAGCTCGCAGCAACTCTCGGCAAGTGGTTCGGCGCCGGATCCGGGGAGCTCGCCGATATCTTGCCGCAGCTTCCGGAATTCGGTGCCGCCGATCTGGGCTTGTTGCGGCAAGTCTGATGCGACAGGCCGTAGCGTAGCCGTTGTGCCGATGTCGCAGGTCAATGTCGCAGGTCAATGTCGTAGGTCAATGTCGTAGGATAGGGCTCGTACCTTGGGCGAATTGGCGAGAGGCGGCGGAAAGAAGATGGCTCTGCAAACCCTCGCCTTGATCGGCTTCGGCAATATCGCGACCCAGCTTGTGAAGTCGCTTGCAGAGCACCTGCCTGAACCTTTCGTCCGGATAGATGTGCTGATCAGACCGGGTAGCTCGTCAGAGCGAATCGAGGCCATCACCAGCCTGTGTGCGACGATCAGCAACCAGACCCGTGTGCACACGACGCAAGCAAGCTTTCAACAGTGCGGTGCGGCGCTCGTCATCGAGTGCGCAACGCATCAAGCCGTCGCAGATCACCTGGTCGGATTGTTGGCCATGGGCTACGAAAGCATCGTGACGTCCGTCGGTGCGCTGGGTGACGCATCGCTCGCCGATCGACTCCTCGAGGCGGCAGAGAAGGGTGGAACGCGCCTGGTCGTGCCCTCGGGTGCCATCGGGGCCCTGGATATCGTCGCCGCACTGAAACATGCGGGTATCGAGTCGCTTTCCTATCGATCGAGAAAGCCACCTGCCACCTGGTGCGGCACACCTGCGGAAGCTGCGCTCGATCTCGGCGCAGTCGACGTTGCTACGGCGTTTTACGACGGTAGTGCACGAGCTGCAGTACTGGACTACCCGAAGAATGCAAATGTCGCAGCCGCCCTGGCTCTGGCCGGTATCGGCTTCGAGCGAACCCGGGTAACGCTTATCGCCGACCCCGATGTCGCGGGAAACGTGCATGAATTCGATGTGGCGTCCGTGGCCGGATCGGTGTCGGTGCGTATCGAGGGCAAGGCGTCGAAGGATAATCCGAAGACTTCCCTGCCGACGGTGTACAGCCTGGTACGCGAAGTGATGAACCGGGTAGGGCCGTTGGTCATCTAGTTGGTATTCACCCGTGTTTTTCACTTTGACTAGCGTAAACCGACCTTGGAAAACAACATGCTGCCCAGCGAGTCGAAGGAAACAAGTGCAGATGGCAATGCACCGAGCGCTTCCGATGAGCCACGTATCGCGATGATGATGGCGATGGATCGCAACCGCCTCATCGGCAAAGCGGGTGGTCTGCCGTGGCATGTTCCGGGTGAGCTTGCCTACTTCAAGTCTGTCACCATGGGGAAACCAGTCCTGATGGGCCGGAAAACGCACACGTCAATCGGTCGGCCGTTGCCCGGTCGGACCAATATCGTCGTGACGCGCGACGTCGCATGGCAAGGCGATGGCGTCGTGATCGCCCATTCACTCAACGACGCACTTGTCATCGGAAAGCGTGTCGCACAGGCTCCCGAAACAGCCGCCAGCGAACTGGTGATCATCGGCGGTGCCGCGCTTTGCCGCGACGCGATGCCGTTTACCGAAAGACTCTATCTGACGGTCATCGAGCGGGCGTTCGAGGGTGACACCTGGCTGGACAGTTATCAGGCCGATGAATGGCGGGAGCTGTCTTCCGAGCGGCGTGATCCGGCCACCACGAACGGACTGGATGTTGTCTATCGGGTGCTGGAAAGAGCGGTGTCGAGTGCGGCTCCGGCTGGCTGATCGCATCGCGATCGATTGCCGCTGAGTCGACGCCAGTGGTAGGGTCGATACTCACGCTATGATGCGTCGCAGCCTCGCGGCGGGAGCAACATGCAGATCGTCAGCTGGAACATTCAGGCGGCGAAGGGCGTTGACGATCGCGTCAGTGTCGAACGCATCGCCGAGACAGTGCAGTCATTTGGAGACACCGAAGTCATCTGTTTCCAGGAAGTGCTGTGCGATGACGGCGCGACAGTTCTCGGCAACCAGGATCAAGTGAGTGCGCTGTCGGCGTGTTTCCCGGATCATCTCGCGTTCTTCGGCAGTGCCATCGACAGGCTGAGTGAGGATGGCAGACTGCGCTTCGGCAACCTTGCCCTTTGCCGTCTGCCAGTGTTGCAATGCGTCATGCACAAGTTGCCACAACCGGCCGACGCGGCCGCGCGATACATGCCGCGGCAGGCGTTAGAATTGCTGGTCGACGACGGTCACGAACCACTCCGTATCGTCTCGACACACTTGGAGTACTTCTCGGCCAGGCAGCGCCGCGCGCAAGTCGGCTATTTCGCAAGATTCCATCGTGATTCCGAGTCGCGTGCGCTTGGACCGCCGCCAGGTGGTGGTGAGGGGCAGTTCGCGGCCTTGCCTGAAACCGCCCGTTCGCTGTTTTGCGGGGATTTCAACCTGACCGTCGATTCGGATGACTACCGTTCGCTGGTAGATGCCGATGCGGGCCTTGTCGACTGCTGGAGATTGTTATATCCAGATGAGCCGCACGCGCCCACCTGCGGAATATTCGATCATGTCCAGTGGCCTGAGGGTGCGCACTGCCGCGACTATTTCTTCGCCTCGAAAGCGCTTGCCCCGCAAGTGAGCGGCATGCGAGTCGACACCGAAACAACAGCCTCGGATCATCAACCGATAGCGTTGACGCTCAGCGGATCCCCGCCCGCATGAAGCTTTGCACGAACTGACGCTGAAACAAAAGGAATCCGAGTAGCAGTGGTCCGGATGTCATCAAGGTGGCGGCGTTTATCACCGACCATTCGATGCCGGCGTCAACGGCCGAGAACACACTGAGGCCGACAGTCACCGGACGTGTCTCGACCGAGTTGGTGATGATCAAAGGCCACAGGAAGTTGTTCCAGTGATGGCTTACGGACACCAGGCCGTAGGCAAGATAGGTTGGCCTGGCAAGCGGTATGTAGACGCGCCACAGCAAGCCGATGAAAGAGCAGCCCTCGATACGGGCCGCATCGTCGAGCTCACGCGGAATCGACATGAAGGTCTGGCGCAGAAGGAAAATCCCGAAGCCCGAGGCGATGTAGGGCAGCCCGATGGCGACGATCGTATCGACCAGTCCGAGAGCCCGAATGGTCTTGTAGTTCTCGACGATCAGGATGTCGGGCATGACCAGCAGCTGCAGCAGCACCAACGAGAACAGGATGGATCTGCCCGGAAAGCGGAAGCGTGCGAACGCAAAAGCCGCGAGCGTGCAAAGAATGAACTGGCTGGCGAGAATCATCGTGACCAGCATGAAGGTATTCAGGAAATAGCGGGCGAACGGTGCGGCGTTCCAGGCCTTGACGAAGTTGTCGAGCGTCAGCGGAGCACTGAGAACAAAGCGAGTCTCGTAGGCTGCTGGATGGAAGGCCGTCCAGATGGCGTACAAGAGCGGCAGGGCCCACAGGATGGCGAGCGTCCACATCGCCACACTGTTCAGTATCACACCGAAATCGAATCCACGCCGGCGCAACAGATTCACTGGTAGTGGACCTTCCGGTCGAACAGGAAGAACTGGCCAATGGCGAGAATGGAGAGCAATACCAGCATCACCACGGTCAGCGTCGCTGCATAGCCCGTCTGCCAGTACTTGAACGCGACTTCGTAGATGTAGAAAAGCAACAAGCTGCTGGCGTTGTCGGGCCCGCCGTCGGTCATCACGAATATGTGATCGACAAGGCGGAAGGAATTGATCACCGCGTTGATCGAGACGAACAGGGTTGTCGGCATCAACAGCGGGAAGAGCACGCGCCTGAGGTAGTAGAAGCTGCTGGCTCCCTCGATATCGGCCGCCTCTCGCAAGACCGGCGGGATCGACTGAAGCGCAGCAAGATAGAAGATCATGAAGAAGCCGGCCTCCTTCCAGATCGCGACCACGATCACCGCACCAAGCACGGTGTCAGGGTTGCCAAGAAGGTTGATCGCCGGCAAGCCGAAGAGTCCCGAGCGAAACTGATCGATAAGACCGAAACCCGGCGTGTAGAAGAACATCCAGATGTTCGCCACGGCAATCAATGGTAAAACGGTGGGGGCGAAGAAGGCCACCCGAGAAAGCGTCGTGCCGCGCAGTCGCCCGTTCACCCAAAGGGCCATCAGCAAGGCGAGCGCCACCGAGATCGGGATGGTGCCGAGCGCAAACCAGAAGTTGTTGGTCAACACCTTCCAGAACACCTCGTCGGCCACCAGATCTCGATAGTTCTCGAGACCGATGAACTCGGCAGGTTTCCGTCCTTTCGGCGTCGAGAAGAAACTGCCGAGGATCGTGTTGAACGCCGGGTAGTGCGTGAACGCGAACAGAAACACCAGCGCAGGGGTCAGGAACAGCCACCCATAGACCCACTCGCGCCGATGCATCGCCGGTCGATTCCGGACGTTCGGGTTGCTTGCCCTAGCGATAGTCCTCGAGGATGGCGTCGGCCTTCTGTTGCGCCTCGGCGAGCGCCTCGGCAGGCGACTTCGTGCCGGTGATGGCTGCTGCCAGTGCATCGTTGAAGAGCGTCGTCACGCGCTGGTTCTCGTGCGTGGAGAGCTCGGCGACCGCATGCTCGAGCTGATCCCGGGCGACCAGCGCAGCCGGGAAATCGCTTGTATACGCCTGCATCGTCGTTGTCTCCCAGGTGTCCGGACGCGGCGCCACATAGCCGGTCGCGATAGTCCAGGTGGCCGATTGTTCGGGCTCCGTTATCCATTGCACGAAGTCGAACGCGGCGGCCTTCTGCTCGTCATCGGCGTCGTTGAAGATGAAGAAGTTACCGCCGCCCGTGGGTGCACCACGTCTGACGTTCGCAGGTAACATCCCGACGCCGAAGTCGAAGGGTGCATTGTCACGAACGTTGGTCAGGTTGCCTGTGGATGTCCACATCATCGCTGTCTGGCCTTCGAAAAAGGCCTTCGGCGTCGCACCCCATTCGATGATGCCCGGTGCCATGATCTCGTGCTTCTGGCTGAGGTCGACCAGGTATTGCAGCGACTCGATGACCTTCGGATCGTCGAAGCTCGTCTCGTTGCCATCGGAATTCGCCAGGATGACGTCGTTCTGCGTCGTCAGACCCTGGAACAGCCAGTAGGGAAAGCCGGAGGAGGGGATGCGCACACCCCAGCGCTGCACATTGCCCTGATCGTCCTTGACGACGAGTTTCTTGCCCATCTCGATCATCTCCTCCCAGGTTGCCGGAGGCGTTTCGGGATCGAGCCCTGCTTCGGCGAACGCATCCTTGTTCCAGTAGAGCACCGGTGTCGATCGCTGAAACGGAATGCCATAGGTCTTTCCACCCGTCTGGCTGTTCTCCATGAAGGCGGGATAGAAGGACTCGAGCCAGGCTTGATCTTCGTCCGTCTCGACGAGATCATCGAACGGCATGATGACGTCTTCGTCGATCAGCGTAAACATGTCGACCGAGAGGATGACCGAGAGCTGCGGGGGCTTTCCACCGCGCGCCGCCGTGAGTGCCTTGGTGACTGTCTCCTGGTACGAGCCCGCGTAGACCGCGTCGATTTCGACGTCGGGATTTTCTGCCATGTACTGCTCGGTCAGCTCCTCGATCGTGTCTGCTGCCGCGCCGCCCACGGCCACTGGAAAATAAAATTCGAGCTCGACGGCAAGGGCGCTCGATGCGGTCCCGATTGTGAATACTGTGGCAGCAGCAGCTGCCATCGCATAACGTTTACCGAAACAAGTCATGTCGTTCTGCTCCCTTTCCTGTTGGTGGCTGAGTTCTAGCACAGCCATGTTACGTGCTGAATCAGGCAGCACGGTGATCATCGTGCGCCAGCCGCTGCCCGTTCGTTGCATCGAACAAGTGCAGCTTCGATCGGTCCCAGCCTAGCCGTACGGTTTCTTTCGGCCGAATGCCTGCAGAGCCGGGCAAGCGCGCCAGCATCGTGGCTTCACCAATGCGACATTCGGCCAGCAGATCGGCGCCAAGGTATTCGACATGCTCGACGATGGCAGGCAGACCGTACTCTTGTACGATCTCGACATGCTCAGGGCGAATGCCGACGGTGTGCCGGTCTGTGAAAGCCACGTTGGCCGCGGCGCTGTCGGTTCGTGCGGCGCTGTCGGTTCGGGTGGCGTAGTCCAGGAGCACCGGGCCCGATACCAGGTTCATCGGTGGCGTGCCGATGAAACCGGCCGCGAATGCAGTGGCAGGATGCTCGTAGATTTCACGCGGGCTGGCACATTGTTCGACGCGACCGGCGCGCATCAAGACGACCTGGTCAGCCATCGTGATCGCCTCGGCCTGATCGTGGGTCACGTAGACCATCGAGAATCCGAGCGCTTGTTGCAGGTCGCGAATCTCCGTGCGCATCGAATTCCTGAGCTTGGCGTCAAGGTTGGACAGCGGTTCGTCCATCAGGCAGACGGGCTTCTCGGCGATGATCGCCCGGCCGAGGGCGACGCGCTGCTGTTGCCCACCCGAGAGCTGCGCAGGCTTGCGCTCGAGGAATGGCGTCAAGCCGAGCAGCTCCGCTGTCTTTCCCAGCCGCTGCCGACGTTCTTGAGTTGCGACACGTCTCACCCGCAAGCCGAAGAGAATGTTCTCGGCGACGCTGAGATGCGGGAAGAGCGCATAAGACTGGAATACCATGGCGATATCACGCTTCGCGGGAGGCAGCGTGGTGATGTCCTGCCCGCCGATGTACACCGAGCCACTGTCGGCTGACTCGAGGCCGGCGATGATACGTAGCGATGTCGATTTACCACAACCGGACGGACCGAGCAGGACCGTGAAGGTGCCGGGAGCGACGTCGAGGTCTACCCGTTCGACAGCAACCTCGCCGCTCCAGGACTTCGATACGGCATTGAGCGCGATGGATCGGCCATTCAGTTTGCCTTCGCTCATCCGGCAGACGTGTCGAAGTCACGAATCGAGGCGATCCCGTCGAGAAGAGCGACCGCCCGGCCCGAGTGGTCGGTCGCGAGTTCGTGAGCCGTGATGTGCTGGTCTATGTCGAGCAGCGTCGAGTCGAGATCGAAGGCAACCACCCGTGCCTGACAGGACCGGCGTACTTCTTCGAGCAGCTGCCGGGTTTCGACCCGCCCGAGCGGACGGGCGTGAGCCGGCTCGTGGATAGCGACTTCCAGTCGCTCAGGTCGTGATGCCGTCAATGTCATCGGTCCGATCGATTCGGGTCGTGAGATCGTAGGCTACCTCATCTGGCCGAATGGACACGATCCCGGTATCGCATCGCGCCAGGCGCCTGTTCAGTAGCAACCCTCATGGCGGTGGTTTCTGAGTGAACATCACCCGGGTGAAGAGTTCCGGTACATGTGAGTCCCAGACTCCATGCGGGCTCCATGCCCAACCACCGGAATCTTTCGCTGGAGGTGCCTCTCGATAGGTATTGAACCGTGAGAAGTCCATGCGCCAGACGTCACCTTCATTCGGCGGCAGGGAGCGCTGCCCGGCGAGGTGTGTCAGCCCCGTCCAGGGCAGGGCGAGCTCCACGGTCCAGCCGCGATCACGGAACGAGTCGTCGTTGATCGTGCCGTCGACACGCACCGCGCTTTGCAAGCCGGGGAAATCCCAGTTCCAGAAACCGATCCGCGGGCCGCGTGGGTGGCAAAAGCCAACGCCGTCGAATCGCTCGACGCCGGAAACCTCACGCGCAAACTCCGTCATGTCGGCGTAGCCGCCGCGCTTGTATGCCTCTTCCCAGAGAAAGAACACCTCGTAGATCGTGCCGAAGGCGTTGATCTCGAATTCGTAGTAACCGTCGTCACCCGCGATGAAGAGTTCCACGTCATTGTCCTCATAGATCAGAGCGTCGCGTGTCGTCAGCGTCGCTTTTACTTGCGGTTCCTCGATGCGGAAGCCGACGTAGAGATTATCGTCATCCCAGAGCACCGCTGCGCGAGTGTCATGAATGGTCGGTGTGCCGTGAACGAGATCGACAAAGCGACTCGACCACGGGACGCGTTGCCAGATCGCCTCGTCGAGCGCACCGTCGATCGTCATCGACTCTTCGGTGCGGTAGGCGGTATAGCGTGGCGTTGCATCAGGGTCTCGCGGCAGGGCGCCGTCGGGGAGGACAAGCTGTTTGGTCACGTGGAAAGGTTCTCGCTGGTCAGGCGCATGTGTCGGTAGGCAGGCGTGTGCCTCGTGGTCGGCGAGCACATGATCGCAAGGCTCTAATCGTATCGCCCGCGTCGATGTGTTGCTCGAAAGCACGTTACCTTCGCGCAGACGTGACCTCGCCGACCGATGCAGGCACACTCAGGGTGTCCCCGCTCGCGGACCAGCACCGCGTGGTGGGAATGTCAGTACGCCGACACTCGTTGGCTTGCATCACGTAAACACGGAGAATCGTCATGAACGATCGGCTGAAGGTGCGGCCTGGTGGTAGCCAAAGGATTGCCCTGCGAGCTGTCACCAAGACCGTCAGCGGCACGTTCGCAGTGCTTGCCCTGCTGGGCATGGCTGTCCCGGTCACGGCGCAGGATGAGCCAAAGCGTGGTGGCACCCTGGTGCAGACCATCCAGGCTACACCGCGACATCTCAATCCGGCGGTGCAGTCCGGCATCGCGACCGGCGAACCCGGCACACAGTTGTTCGCAGCACCACTGCGTTACGACGAGGACTGGACCCCGCAGCCCTATCTCGCCGAATCCTGGGAGGTGGCCGAGGACGGGCTCAGCGTGACGCTGACCCTCGTCGAGGGCGCGACCTTCCACGACGGTGAGCCGATAACCTCCGCCGATGTAGCCTTCTCGATCGAGACGGTCAAGGCAAACCATCCATTCAAGACCATGTTTGCACCCGTCAGGAATGTCGACACGTCGGACGAACGTACGGCCGTCATCGAGCTCGAGAAGCCGCACCCCGCGCTGCTGCTTGCGATGTCCTCGCAGCTCCTGCCAATCATCCCGGAGCACATCTACGGTGACGGACAGGACATCGCCACGCATCCGCGCAACTCCGCTGATGTCGTCGGCAGCGGGCCGTTCAAGCTGGTCGAATTCACCGCCGATCAGCACGTGATTCTCGAGCGCAACGATGATTTCTTCATCGAAGGGCGACCGTATCTCGATCGCATCGTCATGCGCATCATCAAGGATGCCGCCGCGCGTACCATCGCCTTGTCGAACGGCGAAGCGCAGCTGTCGGGTTTCGAGGAGTCGCCGCAGAATATCAACCGGCTGAAGAAGGCCGAAGGGATCGTGGCGACCCCTGATGGCTATGGCGCCATCGGGCCGATCACCTGGCTCGCCTTCAACACCCAGCGCGAACCGACGAGCGATCCGGTCGTCCGGCGCGCGATCGCTCATGCCGTCGACAGAGATTTCGTGAACAAGGCGATCATGCTTGGCACCTCGACGCCGGCGACCACCGGCATTCATCCGGATAGTCCGTTTTACAGTGACGACGTCGCACTCTACGAGGCTGATCTCGACAAGGCCAACGTGCTGCTCGACGAGGCAGGCTACGAGATAGGTGAAGACGGCATGCGATTCGGGTTGACGATCGACTATGGCTGGCCCGGTATCAAGGCATCGGCCGAATACCTCAAGCCACAGCTCAAGAAGATCGGCATCGAGGTGACGGTCCGTGCCTCGCCCGACTTCCCGACCTGGGCCCAACGCATCAGCACCTGGGACTTCGACATGACCTGGGACACGGTGTTCAACTGGGGCGATCCGGTCATCGGTGTGCACCGCACCTACCAGAGCACGAACATCAAGGAAGGCGTCATCTGGTCCAACACACAGCAATACGCGAACGAGCGTGTCGACGAGCTGCTCGAGCAAGCCGGTGTCGAAACGGACCTGGACAAGCGCCGCGAACTCTATGCAGAGTTTCAGCGCATCGTTGCCGATGATGTGCCGATTCACTTCGTCAACACGGTGCCGTACCACACCATCGCTTCCGAGCAGGTCGGCAATGTACCTGGTGGCATCTGGGCTACCGTGCAGCCGCTGGATCGCGTCTATCTGAAGTGAGTGCCGTGCGATCGCCGCTGTCGTGAGCATGCTGCTCGCCATCTCGAAGCGTGCGCTGTGGGCCGTCTTGTTGCTCCTGGCGGTGCTGGTGCTGAATTTCGTGCTGGTGCACCTTGCCCCGGGTGATGTCGCTGACACCATTGCCGGCAGCATGGGTGGGGCGAGTGCCGAGACGATGGCTCGCATTCGTGCCGACTACGGGCTGGATCGGCCGTTCGCCGTCCAGCTTTTCGATTACCTCGGGCGCGTGTTGCATTTCGACCTTGGCTACTCGTACTTCTTCAATCGCCCGGTCACGGAGCTCGTTCTCGAGCGCCTGCCAGCAACGCTTCTGCTGGTGATTACGGCGCAGGCCCTGGCGCTGGTCATCGGCACCTTGCTCGGGGTGATCTCCGCACGCCATCCGAACGGATGGTGGAGCCATGTGGTCACGCTGCTTGCCCTGTTCGGCTATTCGGCACCGGTGTTCTGGACCGGTATCATGCTGTTGATCGCGTTTTCGCTGATGGTGCCGTTATTTCCTGTTGCCGGCATGCAGGACGTGACCATTGCGGGCAATGCGTTCGAGCATGCTCTGGACATTGCCCATCACATGGTATTGCCGGTCATTACCCTCACGTCGATCTTTCTTGCTCTCTACAGCCGTCTGTGTCGTGCCAGCATGATGGAGACGTTGGGCGCCGACTACATCCGTACCGCACGGGCGAAAGGCCTGAGCGAGTCGCAGATCATCCTGAAGCACGCCTTGAAGAACTCTCTCGGCCCGGTTGTCACGCTCGCGGGCCTGCAGTTCTCGGCAGTCGTCTCGGGAGCCGTGCTGGTCGAGGCGGTATTCAGCTGGCCAGGGCTCGGCTCACTCGCCTTGCAGTCGATCGTTGCACGCGATACGCCGACCATCCTTGGCATTCTGTTCTTCTCGGCGCTGGTCGTCGTGATCGGCAATCTCGTGACCGATCTCGTTCTCAGGTTGATCGACCCGCGGATTCGTCACGGTGCCTGAGCGAAGCAACGAAGGGGTCGAGCGCAGCGACGATAGGGTCGAGCGAAGCAACGAAGGGGTCGAGCGCGGCGATGTGCAGGAGGTGCCGCAAGCGCGTCACCCATTGGCCGAGACCGTCGAGATGTTCTTCGGCAATCACGCGGCGGTCGCCGCCCTTGTGGTCTTGATCGCGATCGTTGCGGCAACCTTGCTCGGCCCTGTCTTCTACACGACCGATCCGTTCGAGATGGTCTGGGCACCGTTCTCGCCGCCGCTGCAGGAAGGCTTTCTGCTCGGTACCGACTACCTCGGGCGAGACCTGCTCGCCGCGTTGCTTGCCGGCGGTCGCGTCTCGCTTGCGATCGGCCTGGTCGCCGCTGTCATGAGCGTCTGTATCGGCATTACTGTCGGGGCACTTGCCGGGTTCTACCGCGGCTGGGTGGAGGAAGTGCTGATGCGGCTGACGGAATTCTTCCAGGTTCTGCCGACGCTCCTGTTCTCGATGGTCATCGTCGCGCTGTTTGGCGCGTCCCTGCCGATGATCACCTTTGCCATCGGTATCGTCAGCTGGACGGCGGTGGCGCGTATCACGCGCGCCGAATTCCTGCGCATCCGAGAGCTTGAGTACGTGGCGGCCTCGCGCTCGAGTGGTGCAAGTAGTCTGCAGCTGATCTTTTCAACGATGCTGCCGAATGCACTGCCACCGATTGTCGTGCAGGCGGCGCTGATGGTGGGCTCGGCGATTCTTTTCGAGGCCGGGCTGAGCTTTCTCGGCTTGTCTGATCCGAACGTCATGAGCTGGGGTCAGATCATCGGCTCGAACCGCCCCTACATACTCGATGCAAGCTACATCGTGACTATCCCCGGGCTTGCCATATTCATCACGGTCCTGGCGATTTCGCTGGTTGGCGACGGTCTGAACGACGCCCTGAACCCCAAGCTCAGGCGTCGTTGATCGTGGCTGATCCCTTGCTGGCTGTCGAGAACCTGAGTGTCACGCTTGCGACCCGTGACGGCGTTGCCCCCGTGATCGACGATCTGTCATTCTCACTCGAGGCCGGGGGTAGCCTGAGCATCGTCGGCGAATCCGGTTGTGGCAAGTCGATGACGGCACTTGCGTTGATGGGGCTGCTTCCACAGCCGGTCGCGAGTGTCGCCAGTGGGCGCATCCTGCTCGATGGCGAAGACTTGACCGCGGCGAGTGAGGAGCGCCTTCGAGCGGTTCGCGGCAACGACATCTCGATGGTCTTCCAGGAGCCGATGACGTCGCTGAATCCGGTGTACACCATCGGTGAGCAGATCGCCGAAGTGTTACGACGTCATCGTGGCCTGAATCGGCGCGCGGCGCTTGAGCGAGCTGTCGAACTGCTCGACGCGGTGCGCATTCCCGATCCCGCCAGACGTGTACGCGATTATCCGCATCAGCTTTCCGGTGGCCAGCGGCAACGCGTCGTCATCGCCATTGCGCTGGCCTGCGAACCGCGTCTGCTGATTGCCGACGAGCCGACCACAGCGCTCGACGTGACGGTACAGGCACAGATATTCGAGCTACTCGCCGACCTGCAAGCACGACTGGGCACGGCGATACTGCTGATCACCCACGACATGGGGGTCGTAGCCGAAGTGTCGACGCGCATGATGGTGATGTATGCCGGACGCAAGGTCGAGGAGGGGCGCGTGCGTGACGTTGTCGATGCCCCTCGCCATCCGTACACACGCGGGCTGATTGCCTGTGTACCTGACATCGGGGCAGTGGGTAAGGTCGGCAAGGTCGGCGACGCTCATGGCAAGTTGCGCGCGCCACTTGCCGAGATTCCTGGAATCGTACCGTCGCTGACGGCATTCGGGGCGCCCCGTTGTCTGTTTGCATCGCGATGTCGAAGGGCTACGCAGCGTTGCCTCGACGAGCGCCCTGCAATCGAAAGCAGCACAGTCCCTGGAGAATACAGCTCTGTCCCTGACGCCGCGACGCGTCACTCGGTCGCTTGCTGGCACCCAGGTGATTCATGAGCGAATTGTCGCCGCACCTGGCCGTAGCGGGACTGACGGTACGCTTCCCGACAAGTCGGCGCCTCGGACGAAAGCGCTATCTGACCGCCGTCGACGACGTCTCCTTCGACGTTGCACGTGGGCGCACCCTCGGTATCGTTGGCGAATCCGGCTCGGGCAAGAGCACGGCAGCGCTCGCGATCGCCCGGCTGGTTGGCACACAGGCAGGTAGTGCCTGTCTTGATGGCGTCGAGCTCCTCGACCTGACCGGTGAGGCCCTGCGGGCCGCGCGGCGGCGCATGCAGTTCATCTTCCAGGATCCGTATTCGAGCCTCAACCCGCGGCTGCGCGCCGAGCGTATCGTGCGCGAACCACTCGACAACCTCGGCAGCTTTCGATCCGACGTTCAGGACGGCGAGCGCATCATCGACGAGTTGTTCGAGTCTGTGGGTCTGCGTCCGGAGCAGCGCAAGCTCTTTCCACACCAGTTCTCCGGCGGTCAGCGTCAGCGGCTCGGAATTGCCCGTGCGCTCGCCACGCGGCCGGAACTGGTCATCTGCGATGAGCCCGTTTCTGCGCTCGATGTCGCCGTGCAATCACAGATCCTGAACCTGCTGACACGACTACAAGGCGAACTCGGGCTGACCTATCTGTTTATTTCTCACGATCTGGGTGTCGTTCAACACGTCTGCGACGAGGTCGTTGTCATGTACATGGGCAAGGTGGTTGAACGGGCCAGTCGGATGCGGCTGTTCACCGAGCCTCAACATCCGTATTCACAAGCGCTTCTGTCCGCCGTACCGTCAGTGCATCGCGCCCGTGGGGCTGCTGCGCGCGAACGTGTATTGATTCCCGGTGATCCGCCTGATCCTCTGGAACTGCCCGCCGGATGCCGCTTTGCCTCGCGTTGCCCGGTGGTGTTGCCTGATTGTCTGGAGCAGGAGCCCATGCTACGCACCGTCGCTGACGGGCAAAGCGTTGCCTGCCACCGCGTCGAGCCTGGCGAGGCTTCGCCACTCAGGCGCTTCGGCAAGGTACCCGACGCCCTCTCAGGGTGACGCGGCGATGGTCACGCCCTCAGGCAGAACCAGCGAGTCGGGCGCGATAGGGACGGTGGCAATCAGCACGGCGGTGAACGGTTTGCGGGCCGCCAAGCCCGATCCTGCGTGTTCGCTTGGCAAAGCCTCGATCCGGCTCGAGCCGCCGACGCGCTGCCAACTCCACCACCCGGGCTCGCCTTCGAGCTCGACTATGCCCTTGGCACGGATGACGTTCACTCCGAGCGAAGCATCGAGGCGCCCGAGTGCGGTACGTGTCAGCGGTACGCCGCTGCTCATGCTTGTACTGTGAAAGTGATCGGCGGCGGCGTGGACCGCGTGCTCGAACCGGTTCACCGTGGTCTTGCCGACAGAATTCGAGCCGGGCACCTCGCTCGTTCCGAACACGAGTGACAGCGGCACGTCGGCGTTTATCGTGCGCACGACGCCAGCGTCTTCATTGTGCGCTTGAATGAGCTCAACGATTGAGGCGAGCCTGACCGCGTCGATCCGGTCGATCTTGTTCAGGAGTACCAGATTGGCTGCCTTCAGCTGCACGGTAACCAGCTCGGTCGTGGCCGGGTCGGCGAGCCGGGTGGCAAGTTCGGCAGCATCGACCACGGTGACAATGGCATTCGGCACAAGCTCCGGATCGAGCCGGGCGATGTCCATGATGCGTGCCGGTTCCGAGACACCACTCGCTTCCACGACGACGTGATCGAAACGGTGGCGTTCGGCCGTGACCTTGAGCATCACCTTGATAAAGCCGCTTGCCAGCGAACAGCAGACACAACCGTTGGCGAGGGCGAGCGTTTCTCCGTCGTGCTCGCGGATCAGCGACGCGTCGATGTCGATGGCACCAAAATCGTTGACCAGTACGGCGCAGCGTGGTGCTGCCGGATTCGCGAGCAAGCGGTTCAACAGGGTCGTCTTGCCGGCCCCCAGGAAACCGCCGATGACCGTAAAGGGGGTTGGTGCCAGCCCACTCACGCCAGCGCACTCACGCCAGCGCACTCAAGGATGTCGCCATTCGGCTGCGGGAAACCAGCGACCGGCGACGATGGTGCCCAGTATCGGCACATCCTTCAATGCCATCGGGTCGACGGTCGTCGGATCCTCGCCGAGCACCGCAAAGTCAGCATGCTTGCCGCACTCGATACTGCCGATCAGATGATCCATGCGTAGTGTGTAGGCTGCGCCGAGCGTGATCGCGTGCAGTGCATCCGCAACCTCGATGCGCTCCTCAGGTCCGAGTACATGGCCCGAGGCGGTCACGCGGTTGACAGCACACCAGGCCGTGAACAAGGGTGCGAGTGGGGTCACCGGTGCGTCCGAATGGATGGCGAGCGGAACACCGCTTCGCAGTGCCGTGCGGCAGGCGTCCATGCGACGTGCCCGGTCGGGGCCCATGGTCAGCCGCCGATGTTCGTCGCCCCAGTAGTGAATGTGATTGGCGAACAGGTTGGCGCAGATGCCGAGTTTGCCCATGCGTCGGAATTGCGCGGCATCGGCCATCTGGCAGTGTTGCAGTGTGTGGCGGTGATCGGCGCGCGGGGCATCGACAAGCGCTGCTTCGAGCGCATCGATCATCAGTTCGGTTGCCTCATCGCCGTTGGTATGGATGTGCAGTTGCAACCCAGCCCGGTGATAGTGCGCGACCAGTGCCGTCAATTGTTCGGGTTCCAGATTCCAGAGCCCGTTGGCCGCGCCGTCGTGATAACCCGGCCAGCGCATACGTGCGGTGTAACCCTGGATCGAGCCGTCAGTCATGACTTTGCAGAGCCCGAACACGAGCCTGTCGTTACCGCCGCGCATCGCTTCGCGCATCGTCCTGACACCCTGTTCGAAGGGCTGATCGAGCGTGTTCATGGCCGGCACGACGCGCAGCGGCACGTCGTGGTCAGACGCGATCGCGCGGTAACTTGCGAGAGTCACTTCATCGAAGCTCGCGAACAGATCGGTTGCGGTGGTGACACCGGCGTTGCAGGCGGCGCGGGCGAAGCGGCGCAGGGTCGGTTCGTCAACTTCGCCAAAGAAAGGATTGCCGGTGACTTTCCAGGCCATGTAGTGCGCGGCTATCTCCATCAGTTCGCCGGTGATCTCGCCTTTCGCGTCCCTGAGCACACCGTGCACATTGGTGCCATGATCGATGCCGGCGCGTTTCAAGACCGCGGAGTTGACGTTGAGCAAGTGTCCGTTCGAGTGCAAGACGACGATCGGGCGTGCCGTCGAGACAGCGTCGAGGTGGCGAAGCGACATGCGCTCATCGTCGAAGTAGATCGGGTCGAAGCCCCAGGCGAACAGGGGTTCGGTCGGATCGCTCAACGCCGACTCGGCCTCTTGCAGACGGGCGACGACAGCTTCGTGACTCTCGACACCGGGCCAGAAGCCGCCCTCGGGATCGAAGCGACCCTGATAGCCGACATAGGTCTGTGCCCAGACGCTGCCCTCCGCTGCGTGTGAGTGACCCTCCACCAACCCCGGCATCAACACGGTGTCGGCAAAGCGCTGGTCGAGGGTTGCCTCACCGTAGGCGAGGAGATCGTCGGCCGAGCCGACCCCGAGCACACGGCCGTCGCGGATGGCGACGTGCGTGGCGTATGGCCTCGACGGGTCCATGGTGATGATCCGTCGAGCGTTGAATACAGTTGTCGTCATGTGGGCGATATCATGAAACGTGCGGCTCCGGAAACACGAATGGATGCGCCTGCCTCTGGAGGAATAGTCGCATGCAAGAGTGAACGTGCGCCCATGTCCTCCCCCTGGACGATGTCGATTTCCCCCTCGTGCGGCCAACCGAGATCTCGCAGGTATCCCCCCAGCGCAGCGGCTGCCGCGCCGGTTGCGGGATCTTCAAGGACACCACCGGATGCGAATGCGTTGCGCACGTGAAAGTACCCCGGCGTCTCGGCAAAGACGAAAGCGATGGTCACCAGGCCGGCCTCATTCATCAAGGTACGGCCTGCGTCGAGGTCGTAATGCATCGCTGCCAGTGCTTCGCGAGAATTCAGGCCGATCACGAGATGGTTTGCGCCAGCGAATGCGAGCGCGGCAGGGAGTGCCGCGTCCAGCTGTTCATCCTGATAGCCGAAAAGCTCGAGAGTTTTGGAGACAAGTGCCGGTTCGGCCGGTTCGCTGCGCGTTCCAGGCGATTGCAGCGCGGCAGCAAAACGTCGGCCTGAAGCTTGCCCCTCGACCGTGATGGTCGCGTCGTTCAACACTAGTGTGAAGACGCCGTTGCCGTCACGGTCGGCAAGGGCAGCGCCGAGCGCGATCGTCGCGTGCCCACAGAACGGTACCTCGGACTCTGGTGAGAAGTAGCGCACCCTCCACCCCTCACGACAGGGGGCTGCAAAGGCCGTTTCGGAGAACCCGACCTCGGCCGCGATTCGCTGCATGTCGACCGCCGACGGCAAGACATCGGCGATCGACACACCCGCCGGGTTGCCGCCGATCTCGCCGTCGGCGAAGGCGGCGATCCTGAGAATCGTCATGGCTGCTCCCTCTGTGGTTGCGTCGAAACTGCCGGTCTGGTCGGTCGCTATCGGTCTCTTCGCCACCATGATAGAGAAGAGACAACATGAAGAGAGAGCATCGTAGAGAGAAAGCAGCTAGAGAGAAAGCAGCCGTTTTCCGATCGAGTTGAGGTAATCGACGCTGTCTGGTCAAGGCTGCCGTGATAGATTTCGAGCGGCAAACACGACCTCTGTGCGGAGAAGAAACATGGCCGAAACTTGTCTTGTCAGGCGGCCGACCGTGGTGGCCGCGACCACCGAGCTCGCCGCGAACGAGCTTGCTGCGAACGTCGCTGCGCCTTTTGATCAGGCGCGGGCCATGCCGAAGAGCGTCTACACGTCCGAAGCCTTCCTCGAACAGGAACTCGAGCAGGTCTTCAGCCGTGACTGGTTCTGCGCGGGCCGCGCGGATTCGCTGGCCGAAGAAGGTGACTACCTGACACTCGAGCTGGCCGGGCGGCCGATCATGGTCATCCGCGACGGGGCAGGGCAGCTTCGCGCGCAATCGAACGTCTGTTTACACCGAATGTCGACCCTGCTGGAGGGGCGCGGCCGCACGCGCACGATCGTTTGTCCGTATCACGCCTGGACTTACGAGCTTGACGGCACGCTGCGTGGTGCACCCGCCATGGATAAGAATCAGACCTTTTGCAAGCATGGCATGCAGCTCCCGACAGTACGCTGTGAGGAGTGGCTCGGCTGGATCATGGTGACGCTCGACCCCGATGCGGCACCGGTTGCCGAGCAGCTGGCTGACGTCGAGGCACTGATCGCTGACTACGGCATGGCGGACTACCGTGAGACCTTCTTCGAAACACATCTATGGAATACCAACTGGAAGGTACTGGCCGAGAATTTCATGGAGAGTTATCACCTGCCGGTCTGCCACCGCGGCACGATAGGCGGACTCTCACGTCTCGAGGAAATGATCTGCCCACCCGGCCTGCCGGCTTTCAACTACCACACGATCCTCAAGGACGATCGACTGAAGATCGCGCTGGCGCATCCTGACAACACACGCATGCAGGGCGAACGTCGGCGCATGACCTACCTGCTGGCGATCTACCCGAGCCTGATGATCACGCTGACGCCCGGCTACTTCTGGTATCTCTCCTTGCATCCTGACGGCGTCGATCATGTGCGCATTCGCTTCGGTGGCGGCATGTCGCCGGAATACGTCGAAGACGCGGAATCACAGCGACATTTCGAGGCACTGAAAACCTTGCTCGATGAGGTCAACGTCGAAGATCGAGGTTGCACCGAAAAAGTCTATCGTGGCCTCTGCTCGTCTTTCGCCGATCCGGGTCCCCTCTCTCATCTCGAGCGCCCGAACTACGACTTCGCTCAATACCTTGCCTCGCGCATCGTTCCGGGACCAAAGCATCAACCATGACGAATCTCGATCGACTTCGGGGTGAGCACGACGCGTTCTGCCGATAAGGGCTCTCCCTGAATATGGAGCGGGGCCAGCCGTCGAACGCGAACTTCGATTTGAGCCTGCCTCTCTTGTCGGTCGTAGCCGAGGGCGACTACGTCACTGACAGCGGCGTCGATGTACGAAACTATCCTGGCGGCATTGCCGGACTTTCCGGAGCACGCGCCTTGTTCGCCCCCGTACTCGGTGTCGAGCCTGACGAGATCATCGTCGGCAACAATTCCAGTCTTCAACTGATGGGACAAGTGCTCGGCTGGGCTCTCTTGAAAGGCGTGCGCGGCAGTGATCATCCCTGGGGACAAACACGGTCGGGGAATGCGCCGAAGCTGATAGTTACCGTGCCGGGTTACGACCGTCATTTCGGCCTTGCGACAGCGCTCGGCTACGAACTCGTCACGGTCGGGATGCGGGCTGACGGCCCCGACCTTGATGCCGTTGAAGCACTCGCATCATCCGATCCGGATATCAAGGGCCTTTACTTCGTACCGACCTACAGTAACCCCACCGGGGACCCAGCGGTGGCCTGGCCTTCGTCGGCATGAGCCGCGACAACATTGCCTGGTGGTCGCCGCTGTTCTCGGCGCAGTCGATCGGTCCGAACAAGGTCGAGCAGTGGCGCCACGTGCGCTTCCTCCGTGCCTACCCGGATGGCATCGCCGGACTCATGCGTGATCATGCAAGCCTGTTGAAGCCCAAGTTTGACGCCGTTGCCGACAGCCTCGTCAACGAACTCGGCAATCGCGGCCTCGCAAGCTGGAGCGCGCCGACCGGTGGTTACTTCGTCAGCCTTGACACCGACCGCCCCGTTGCCGACCGAGTTGTCACCCTCGCTCGTGAAGCCGGAGTTGTATTGACACCGACAGGCGCAACATTTCCGGGCGGCATCGACCCGTCGAACAGCAACATACGCCTTGCCCCGACTCGACCATCGCTCGACGAAGTAAAACAGGCGATGCACGTAGTCTGTTGTTGCGTGCGCCTTGCGTCGGCGGAGTACGACGCGCAAGCGAGCTGACGTCATTCGGTCGAGAGTGGCCTGCCGACGTCTTGGTGCTTGTCAAAGAACAAACCAAGGCAAATTTGAAGCCCTGCAAGCCGTGCCAATGGCCCTGCGCAGACGCTCGGTTCATCGCGAGGCAAGAGCCGTGAGTGTGGTAATATATACAGCACTGACAGGTGTAGGAAACTCTGACTCGACGGAGGCTGATGTGCCTGCCTTGGAGTCACCAAAGGGAGCACGACTGCATGGAGCACGACACACCAAGACTCATCCGTACGTATGCCTTGTTGCAGGCCAGGTCAGCAGATCTTGTTTCCGAGAATCCTGGGGAGTATCAGGCTGGAACGGCTGAGGAATCAAGATCAGATCATTCCAGCGAAGCAAGCACACTCCCGTCCGGGCTTGTCCGTCGCGGACAGACGCTGAGACTCGCGACGGCGCTGATTGAAGGTGCAAGCATGGCATCAGCCGATCGACAAGCGAACGCCGATCGACTACGTGTGTTTTCGCGTGCGGCGGCTGGCTCGGGCGTTGCACTGGAGTCGAACGAGAAGTTGAACGAGGAATCGAACGAAGAGCTGATCGACAGACTGGGTCGGCTTGTCCGGTCGAGCGATCGAAACATGGCCGAGCAGCTGAGGCTGCTGGCGCGTATAGACGAACTGCAACTCTGGAAGGTTGCTGGTCAGGGAGGCGGCGGCTGTCGCGATTGCGCCCAGTGGATGGATCGCACGTTCGGTATATGTCGCATTACTGCGCTCGAGCGTCTGCGCGTGGCGAGGGCGCTTCAAGACTTGGCCGTCATCGAGTCATTGTTCGCGCTCGGCAAGCTGAGCTGGTCCAAGGTTCGTGAGTTGACACGCGTTGCCGATCCCGCCTGCGAGCAGGAACTGGTCGCCGCGGCCTTGGAGCTCTCGGCGTCCGAGACAGTCGATCTGTGCCAACGCTGGCACCATGGCGATACTGACACGGGAGACCCTGAGGACACGGAGGCGGCGCGCGCCCTGCAGGCCTTCCAGAAGCGCTCGCTGACTTCGCGAAGGCGCGATGCCTGTACCACTCGGATCACGCTGGACCTGCCGCACGACCGGGCCGCCGAATTCCTGAAGGCGCTCGAGGCACAGGAGGATGTGCTCAAGGCTGATCAGATGGTCGAGGAGTCGTCGGATGCCGAGTCTGCCTCCGAGCCCGCCTCCGTGGCCGCGCCGAAGTCCGGGTCCGAGCCCACAACAGCCCGGCAACTCCGCGCCGACGCGGCGGTGCTGATGTCGGCCCGATCGCTCGCTCATCTCGGTGAGCCTGTGGCGAGTGCCGATCGCTACCGTGTCTTTGTCAATATCGACGCCCGGGTGTTGGCGGAAGACCCGTCGCTGGATGCGGGTGTCAGGAGCGCCACACCTCCGGGCGAGCTTCCACCCGAGCGACCCTGCATTGCAGGCTACGGTCCTGTCGCGGCGGCAACGGCGCGTCGTCTCGCCAGTCAGGCTCGTCTCACGGTCATCTCGACCGATAAGGAGGGTGACGTGGTGGCCACGGGTCGTGATACGCGATTGTTCTCGCCATCTGCAATCCGCGCGATCACGGCGCGCGACCGGTGTTGCCAGATGCCTGGCTGCACACGGTCTCGCTGGTTGCAAGCACACCATGTGATTCCCTGGTCGGAAGGTGGCGAGACGACGGTTGCCAACGGCTGCCTCATCTGTGGCAGCTGTCATCGGCAGTTGCACGAGGGGAATCTGCGACTCGAGCGCGTCACCGGAGAGTCGATTGCACTGCCGGAACATGATCAACTTACAATGACAAACGACGAACAGTCGCGGGCGCGGGCAGCGATCGCGACCGTGCAGCGCTTCCGTCTGGTGGGACGCGACGGTCGGTATGTGGCGGGACCCAGGCGTTGTGCAGGCAGCCGACAAGGGTCATCTTCAAATCTATGTGGAAATGAGAAAAGCGCTTGGAGAGGTGCCAGCGACCAATCTTGCAGCAATGAAATCGACGTTCTATCCCGCGCGATGAATGGCGATCAGCTCGAGCAATACCGCGTTACAGGGTAGGGCTTTTACTACAAGCATGGACAAATAGGGAGTCGAGACTGACAGGTTCGACCTGCGTCACGATATCAGGGCAACGCGCGCTTTTGACCCGTTGAGCTGTGGTTGCGGGTAAGCTCGGACGGTAGCCACAAAGCATCGAGTGTTGGGCATGACCGCCGTCATCGGCCGATCGATCGGCCATCCTCACCAGAAGCCAGGATCCTGGTGGCCGCCACCCAGCGCGTCGCGAATACTTCTGTGTCAAACCCTTCGCGACAGGATCCCAACACATGCATATCTCTCTCGAGGCCGAACGCCTCACCATCCGCTGGACTGACGGAAGCGTCAGCGCCTTTCCCTATCTTTGGCTGCGCGATACCAACTTCGGTACAACCTTCGAGGTGATCTCGAAACCAGATCCGAACAATCTTGCCTACACCTCGGAGGCACTGCCGCTGCACACGGATCTCACCAACCAGGAGCTGCCGCCTGGGTATCAGTTCCTGCACTGTCTCGCCAATGAGGCGAGCGGTGGGGGCTCACTCTTCTGCGACGGCTTTGCCGTGTCGACCGATCTGCAGGAGGCTGCGCCCGAACTTACTGATCGACTTGCGAATACGGCAATTCCTTTTCGCGTTCACGATTCCGATACCGACATCCGCGCGCGCAAGCCCGTGATCAACCGTGATGTCGAAGGTCACACCCGTGAAATCTGCTTCAACGCGCACCTGGCAGACATCCTCGATCTTCAGCCCGATGAACTTTCGCCCTACTACGCCGCTTATCGTCGCTTCATGGCAATGACACGCTCCCCGGGGAGTCGATAGCGCTTCCGCCTGGTGCGAAGCGACGGTCGATATGTAGCGGGGCCAAGGCGTCGTGCAAACAGCTGCGATAGGTCCTCGGCAAATCTACGTAGATTTGAGAAGAGTGCTGATTACTTTGACTGCGGAATGAATGGCCACTCTGACGACAGCATTAGTGCCGGTGTGAGCGGAACTACCGGCATTGGCGATCTGCTCGAGCAATACCGGGTCTCATGGTAGGGCCGTGACTACAAGCATAGAGACATGAGGAATCGGGTCTGACTGGCTCGACCGGCGTCATGTCCAATCGACGCGCGTCTGGAACAGATCCATTTCGAGTCGGTCGATCAGCGTGGCGAGCATGGTGTCGCATTGCGCGAGTTGCTTTTCGCTGACGAATTCGTCCGGTTTGTGTCCCTGTTCCATCGAACCGGGACCGCAGACGACGGTTGGAATTCCAAGCTCGGTGTCGAACAAGCCGCCTTCAGTACCAAACGCTACCTTCTTCGTTGCGTTCCCACGGGTCAGTGCCTTCACGAAGCTGACAACCTCTGCGCCGAGCGGTGTGTCGAGTCCGGGATAGGTGTTCGTGATCTCGATGGCAATGTCTGCCTCTGGAAAATTCTCGTGGCAGCTGGCGACGATAGCGGCCGCTCGTGCCTTGATGCGCTCGATGATGGCGACTGGATCGTCGGCGGCCAGATGGCGAATCTCGAATTGCACCGATGCGGTGTTCGGCACGATGTTCAATGCGATGCCGCCTTCGATGCGCCCGACGTGAACGGTGCTGTAGGGCACATCATAATCGTCGTCACGGGAGCCGTCGCGTTCGATTTCTGACTGCAGTTGGCGAAGGCTTGCAACGAAGTCGCAGGCGAGATGAATCGCGTTGAGTCCTGTCGGCGCGAGAGCGGAGTGTGCCTCGCGTCCACGAAAGCGCGCGTGCAAGGCTGCCTTTCCCTTGTGTCCGGTAGCTACGTCCATCGATGTTGGCTCGCCGACGATGCACATGCGAGGGCGAAACGGTGCTTTCGCAAGCATCTCGACAAGCGATCGGACGCCCACGCAGCCGATCTCCTCGTCGTAGGAAAA
>ENA-ORXR01000232-ORXR01000232.1-marine-metagenome-genome-assembly--contig:-NODE-232-length-84912-cov-6.214027_pt1 | contig 84912 bp, 72 predicted proteins | sample MGYA00237866_ERZ511479 | MGnify/ENA metagenome assembly ERZ511479
GATTGTCTCCAGGGAACGGGTTGCTGCTGGAGACATAGTGAATCAGACTTTCAGGGTGATATTTTACTGGGCTGCCGTAAACTCACAATGAATCGACCATTTCTGAAAAATCTGTACTAGTAAAAATCGGTTAAGTGATTGAGTTGTATGGCTTCACTGTATGGCTACTGGTAATGGTCGTCAGAACGTCTGCATCAACCATGAAAACACAATATCGCTAATCTGCTAGAGCCCACGGGTGGAGCTACTTTCTGCCAGATGGTGACCAATTCGGATTGCGTATTATTTGTATCAGTTTCGAAGAGTCTGATTGCCTTTTCTGTACTTTTCGCGACCAGAGATTGTAGGCAACATCGTTGCCATCGGGCTATCCAGAATTTCTACGTTGGACTATCGTTTTCATATGCGAACTGTGCTAGCTGGGGGTGAGCACGGAATAAGAAATGGAATAGGCAAAATGCTACCTATAGTCTGTAGATCTATAGTCATCAGATGACGACACTATCCACTTCGCTTGGGCAGAGCGACCGAATAATGATAGCACGCAAGGGGCGAAGTCGGCCAGCAAAGGATCTGAAGGAGACACTGGCAAACAACATCAGGGAATATCGAAAACAAAATGGAATTTCCCAAGAACGTTTTGCTGATCTGTGTGGGCTTCATAGAACTTACATTGGATCAGTAGAACGTTCTGAGCGTAATGTGACATTGACTACATTGGAGGTCATTGCTTCCGTTATTGGCGTCTCTGTTCCTCAGATTCTTACTGAAGGAATGAAGGAGCATGACGAGTAGAAACAATGTTGACTACGTGCAAAATATCCGAGACTCAGGTCTGACCATATACGATCCTATTCAGGTGGGTGACAACCATCTTTGGATTCCGACAGATATACTTCAAGCAGTGCTAGACACAGCGTTGCGTGGGAGGCATGTTGGCGACCTTCCCTTGAGGACTCGTTCTAAAGTCATCAAGGAAATGGTTTGCGATGCATTAGGGTATCCCATCCCCAAAGCGTTCACAAAAACACAACCACGATTCCTAGGGCAGCAGTTCGATACCTATTTTCAACAAAGCGATAATGTACAAGTATGGAATGAGGAACTTTCGCCGACCCGACGATATGCAATATTTCGGATATCTGTGAATTTCGCTATTTCAGAAGTCAAAGTTATTCTTGGATCTGACTTGGTGCTTCTAGATAGAACGGGGAAACTTACTAGAAAGTATCAAGCCATCTGCAAAATTCGTGAAGATGCCAGTGAACTTGTAAGTGAGTTGGATACCGCCAATTTGTCTCCGATCTGCAACGATGAGCATTCTATTGAGCCGTCAGATAGCCCAGTGGCACCTCCTGAAGCAAACAAGTTGTTCTCTATTGAAAAAATATACAGGATGCTAGAGCCGTTGGTAGGGCAAGAATTTGCAGACGCTGGTGTGTCGCAAGATAGGAATCGAGGAGCAGGGCTCCACAGGCTTGTTTGTGGCGCTTTGGGGTATTCTAGCTATAGTGACAACGGAGGCTTTCCGGATGTTCTGAATCAACTACTGGAAGTGAAATTACAAACGTCTCAAACAGTCGATCTAGGTCTTTGCCTGCCTTCTGATCTTAGCGAATTGGACATCGCAATTATGGCTGGCCGAAGTGCAAGAATATGTGATGTTCGCTATGCGATTTTCTGTGCAAACACCAATGGAAAAGTTGTATCACTTACACACTTGCTTCTCGTCACTGGTGAATCGTTTTTTCGTAGATTTCCGCAATGCGAGGGGCAAAAGATGAGCAGTAAACTCCAAATTCCACTACCGAGAGGATTCTTCACAACTGACGCCGAAAGCACTCCAGACTAGGTCGTTGATTCTGCCGATGTACTGCTGCCGCTGCGTTTTGTCTATCGACTTAAAGGCCTTCTTTGCAAGTGAGACAATTGCTTTGCTTGATTTTTTTTCAGGATTTGGCAATGGAAATCTCTCAACGTATTGAGTGATGTATCTCCGTCGTCCTGCATATAATTTGTTGTTGAAGGAGTGATCATAAAATGATTCGATGAAAGTTGAGTTAGCCACAGATGCAGCTAACCACAACAGATCTTCGTCGAGGCCGTCGTTTAGAATCATCCAATAGCAATCTCCATTGATAATACTTCCTTGGAAATCAAGCCAGAAAGTTGGTCGTTCAGCTATATCTCGGAAAACTAGTTTTGGGCGATCCCAGCTAGACGGGTTCTGTGGCACCCAAATTTCATACCATTGCCGACCACCGGCTATAACGTATTTCCGTGATTCTAGTTGTTCCCGATGAGTACTTAGGTATTTTCGAGTGTTTGGGTATCGGTCCAAATCAATAGCGCGGCGCTTTCCCTCGTAAACTTCGTGTGGATATACGATTGCTTTAGGCTTGTCGACTTCTACAGACCTGTATTGGCATCCAATGTGGTGAGTCGTTAGATTTCTAAGTAACTCTGGGGTTGTATCGGGTTCCATCGTGTGCCAGTCATCGCGTATGAATACATTGTCTGCGCATGTCTTCACTCCAACTCTTATTTTTCCGATATCACCAAAAGATAGATGTGTGTTGTCGAGGACAGTGGCAAGCCATCTATTACTTTCGTCATTTGACACCCTCCAAACTGAATCAAGGGGAGTTTGCAGATCCAGCTTACCTTTCTTAACGGCAAAATTTCGGCCGTCAGCAAGCGCAACCACGCCCTCACTTGATAGTGCTTCAATTACATTTGATTTGGCAGGCGTAGTAGAGGCTTCCGTAGTTTCGTAAATCGACACAAAATCTATGGGATCTGTCGATCTTTTCTGATCGTTTCCAAGTAGGAGTACTGCGGGCAAGACTGCCGCCTCGAACAATTTGGTGTCGCCCAGATCCCAGACACGCTTGATGCTGAATTTATCGCGAATGGACTCCCTCACAGATCTACCAGATCTAGTTGTCATGAACCGATTTGATACGATTACCCCGCATGTTCCTCTAGGGTTTAGTACCATCGCCATGCCAATTATAAAAGCGAAATAGAGATCTACACGGCCAGTTAGTCCGAACTGCTTTGCAAGTAACTGTGCCTGTTCTGCTCCCATGACTTGGGTTCGCACGTAAGGCGGGTTGGCGATAATAAGATCAAAATCGGGTGCGGTTTCTTCAAACAAACTGCCTTTGTCGTGAGGGTTTGCGCTTGCGACAATGAAATTCAGAAAGTTCGAATGCGAAAAGTATATCTGGGCCTTTGGATATGCTTTCTTGATTCTTGTTCGTGACAATTTTAGGGCGTCATCATCAATGTCGAATCCGTGAACCTCAACGTCAACTATGCCTATGTCCTTTAGTTTTGCAAGAAGACTGATGAGCAGCTCCCCGTCACCGGTGGCGGGATCAAGGATCCTCAGCTTGGATTTTTTGAGTTGAGACTGAGCCTCATTAACTATTTGCTGTGCGACGAAATCTGCGAGTTCTTTCGGTGTATACGTGGCACCGCTTTCCTTAATCTCTTTCGCAGTTTTAGCAAGCTTCTCGGGTGTCGCTACTGTATTCATTGTTAATCCGCTTGTGAGCCCTGTCAGTCAATTCCTTGATTCTCGTAATGCATGGGAGACCTGACCTGTTTATGGGCTCATAGTAGCGGGTAAGAATGGCAATGGGGGCTACTTTCGTCAGAAAACTGGCATTGCATACAGTTGGTTGGTGATCGTGGTGACTCGACCCACTTTTAGCCACTGCATTGATTGTGACTAAGATGGCTGGCGACGCTGTGCCAAGTTGCGGTGGCCTCAGTTGTTGCGTGATCGTCCTCTTAGTACGAAGTAAGTACAAAATTATGGAAAATTCAAAGAAATTCTTGGTAAGTCCTTGATTTTGCTACGCCACCACAAAATACGTAGTGGCGCAACATTTTAATAACTTTCCAATTAAAACAACAACATAGCTTCAATAAATACTAACAACTGTAATACATATCAAACTCAACAGGATGAGTAGACATACGCAATGTAGTCACCTCTTCCATCTTCAGTGCGATATAACCATCAATCAAATCATCGCTAAAGACACCACCAGCAGTCAAGAATCCACGATCCTTGTCCAGCTCTTCCAGTGCCATATCCAATGATGAACACACTTGTGGAATATTGGCAGCTTCTTCCGGGGGCAGGTCGTACAGGTCTTTATCTGATGCGTCACCTGGGTGAATCTTGTTCTGGATGCCGTCGAGGCCAGCCATCATGAGGGCGGCGAATGTCAGGTAGGGGTTGCCGGTTGGGTCGGGGTAGCGAACTTCTATACGTCGACCTTTGGGGTTGCCTACATAAGGTATACGAATTGAGGCTGAACGGTTGCGGGCGGAATATGCCAGCATAACCGGTGCTTCAAAGCCGGGTACCAGTCGCTTGTAGCTGTTGGTTGAGGCATTGGCGAAAGCGTTGATGGCACGTGAGTGTTTGATGATGCCGCCAATGTAATGCAGCGCTGTTTCTGACAAGCCGCCGTAAAGGTCGCCGGAGAACATGTTTTCTCCGTCTTTGAACAGGGACTGATGCACGTGCATGCCACTGCCGTTGTCACCGACGATAGGCTTGGGCATGAATGTAGCGGTGTGTCCATAACGGTGTGCTACGTTATGTACAACGTATTTTAAAATCTGAGTTTGGTCAGCGCGTTTCACCAGGGTATCAAAGCGTGTTCCAATCTCGCACTGGCCAGCAGTTCCCACTTCGTGATGATGAACTTCTGGTGTTACGCCCATCTCCTCCATAACGGTACACATGGTGGCGCGCAGATCACTATGCGAATCAACCGGTGGCACTGGAAAGTAGCCGCCTTTGATGCCAGGTCTGTGGCCGATGTTGCCGCCTTCCATTTTCTTGCCGGAGTTCCATGCAGCTTCTTCCGAATCGATGGCGTAGCTCATGCCTTTCATGTCTGTCGTCCAGCGAACGTCATCGAAGATGAAGAATTCTGGTTCGGGACCGAAGTAGGCGGTATCGGCAATGCCGGTAGACTTTAAATAGGCTTCGGCACGAATAGCTAATGACCGTGGGTCACGATCGTAGCCTTCCATGGTGTCTGGCTCGACGATGTTGCAACGTACGATAAGTTGTGCAGCTTCGGAGAACGGGTCCATAACCGCTGTTTCCGGGTCGGGCATTAGCAGCATGTCGGAGGCGTTGATGCCTTTCCATCCGGCGATTGACGAGCCGTCAAATGGTTGGCCGTCTTCAAAGACGTCGGCATCAATTAGCTTTGCCGGGATAGAGGTGTGTTGTTCTTTACCGCGCGGGTCGGTAAATCTGAAGTCTACGAACTTGACTTCGTTATCCTTGATGGTTTTGAGGACATCACTTGCTGACATGTGCTGTTTTCCTTCAGTTTTAATGTGTGTTGGTAACTACGCTCGCGTGGCGCGCGCGTAACAGTGTTGTTGGTGCAGGCTTCGTACCAACTGCTAGCATAGGGTAAAACATATAAAAAACAATGGCTTGGATATACGCGCAATGCATGTTATGCACTAATATAGTGCATGGCGGAGAATACGCGCATTAGAACAGTGCAAAGATTAAGGCAGATAGCTAACCTCAGATTCCATGCAATACCACGCGTAGTCTACTCCATCGGCATGGAGCGCCCAACTCTCTTTCAAAGCTGGCAGTTTCAGTCGCGCTCCGTCAGCTGCACGAGGCACCTAATACATTTTACAACCGCCTCTAATAGATGAGTCTCAGATCAAATACAAGAACAGACCATACTAAACACATCAATGCCCTTGTCGGCACAACAGCTCAACGTTTCGCTGCAACGATAGAATAAGTACACTGTGCTGCCACGTAGTCGTGTCCACTTTCAATTGAGCTTGCTTCCCACCATGAACGACGCTGCAGCGCAGCCTGATGTTAAGACCTTTCAGGGCATGATCTCCATTCTTCAAAATTACTGGGCCTCTCAGGGCTGTCTGGTCCAGCAGTCTTATGATATGGAGATGGGTGCCGGCACGTTTCATCCATCCACATTTCTGCGCGCCATTGGCCCCGAGCCCTGGTATGCCTGCCATACGCAATCATCACGACGGCCGACTGATGGTCGATATGGTGAAAACCCGAACCGCCTGCAACACTTCTATCAGTTTCAGGTTGCCATGAAGCCCTCGCCCGAAGGCATGCAAGATCTGTATCTGGGTAGCCTTGAGGCTCTGGGTTTCGACACGCTTGAGCACGACATCCGCTTTGTCGAGGATAATTGGGAATCGCCCACACTCGGTGCCTGGGGTCTTGGTTGGGAGGTCTGGTTAAACGGTATGGAGGTTACTCAATACACCTATTTTCAACAGTGTGGAGGTATCAGCTGTAAGCCAGTACTGGGCGAGCTTGCCTATGGCATAGAGCGTCTGGCCATGTATATTCAAGGTGTCGAATCAGTCTATGATCTTGTCTGGGGTCAAACAATGGAGGGGCCTGTCAGCTATGGCGATGTCTTTCAACAGAATGAGCTAGAGCAGTCCACCTATAACTTCGACCATGCCGATGTGAGTTTTCTGTTCACCTTGTTCGATCAATGTGAAAAAGAATGTGCTGCCTTGTGTGCCGCAGAACTGCCATTACCTGCCTACGAGCAAGTGCTTAGAGCGTCGCATTGTTTTAATCTGCTTGATGCCCGTCATGCCATTTCTGTCACCGAGCGTCAGCGCTACATTCTGCGTGTACGCACGCTCGCTCGTCAGGTGGCTGAAGCATGGCTGGAGAAGCGTACAGCGCTGGAATTCCCATTATTGAAAAACCCGGATGATAATTCGTCTGCAGGAGATGCAGCTAATGGCTGATCTACTTATCGAGCTAGGCTGTGAGGAATTGCCTGCAGCATCCGTGGTGCCTATGGCTGAGCATCTGGGCAAGGTACTTTATGAGACATTGCTAGCCAGCGAGCTATGCAATACAGCTCCGAAAATATACGCCACACCTCGTCGCATCGCAGCGCTTTTCACAGACGTTGGTGATCGTCAGGCCGATGCCTCTGTAGAGCGTCGCGGACCTGCCAAAGCGGCTGCCTATAAAGATGGTGAACCTACCAAAGCATTACTGGGCTTTCTTCGCTCAGCGAATGTCGATGTGAGCGATGTGCAGACGGTCGATACGCCCAAGGGTGAATGGATTGTGGTTCGTCAAACGCAAGCGGGCAAGAGCCTGGCTGAATTGCTGACAAAGGCATTGCCAGAGATGATGAAAACCATGCCAATGAGCAAAAGAATGCGCTGGGGTGCACATCCACATGAATTTCTACGACCAGTGGTCTGGTTGCTGGCCATGCATGGAGCTCAGGTATTGCCACTGGAACTACTCGGCCTTAGCGCATCTAACAGAACACGCGGCCACCGATTTCATGCGCCGGGCGAGTTGTCGCTTGCTGATCCTGCAGCGTACGAAAGCACTTTGCAACAAGCATACGTCATGGCGGATCCTGTTAAACGACGGGCGCACATTATCAATGATGTAGCAGCAGTTGCAAAAACCTTGAATGGCACTCCCGTCATGGATGATGATCTGGTAGACGAGGTAACAGCACTGGTCGAGTGGCCTGTGGCTCTGGCCGGAAGCTTTGACAAGGAGTTTCTGGAAATTCCCAAAGAGGCTTTGATACAAACCATGCAAGAGAACCAGCGATACTTCGCCTTGCTGGATACTAACGGTGAGCTATTGCCAGCCTACATCACCATTGCCAATCTTGAATCCAGCCATGTACAGAGTGTGATCGACGGTAACGATCGTGTTATCAGTCCGCGTTTTGCTGACACCATGTTTTTCTGGAATCAGGACAGGAAGGTATCTCTTGCATCTCATCAGGAACAACTTGGTCGACTGTTGTTTCAGGAAAAGCTAGGTAGCGTGGCAGACAAGGTAGCGCGTATGGACACGGTAGGGCAGTGGTTAGGCACAGAGCTAGGTGCTGATGCTGCTGATATTGCAACAGCTGTCAGTCTGTGTAAATGCGATTTGAATACCGAGATCGTCAAGGAGCTTGCAAAGATGCAAGGCATCTGTGGTCGCTACTACGCTCTGCGAGATGGTCACAATGCAAGTGTGGCACAAGCCATGGAGCAACACTATTTTCCTAAGCAGGCAGGGGGGGCACTGCCTGAGTGTGACATCTCCCAGGTGGTAGCACTCGCCGACAAAACCGATACGCTGGTGGGCATCTTCGGGCTTGGCATGATCCCTACAGGCGCAAAGGATCCGTTTGGTTTGCGTCGTGCATCGTTGGGTATTATCCGTATTATTATAGAACAGCAACGCGATCTGGATCTTGTGCAATTGTTTAATGTCTCGCGAGAGAGCTTCGGTGCACGATTAGCCAACCCCGATCTTGACGCATTGCTGGTCTACGTGATGGAGCGACTACGCGGCTACCTGCTTGACAAGGGTAAGTCGGCCGATGCCATTGATGCAGTTCTTGCCAAGAACATCACACGTCCGCTGGACATTGCATTGCGGGTTGAGGCTATTGAGAACTTTCGTAGCAGTGAGGCTGCCATCTCGCTCTCTGCAGCCAGTAAACGTATCGCTAACATTCTTAAAAAAGCTGACGGCACTGTGCCAGGACAAGTCGATATCGCGTTGTTTAAGCGCACGGCAGAAAACGATCTTTACCAGCAACTTGAAACACTGCAGCCAACCATAGAAGCTGCCATGACAAAGCGTGACTATGCAGCAGCCATGCAGGATACCGCTCAGCTCAGGCAGTCAGTCGATGCCTTTTTTGATGATGTCATGGTCATGGATGAGGACCTGGCTTTACGGAATAACCGACTGGCGCTCTTGAGTCGAGTTAATTCGCTGTGTTGCGGCACGGCTGAGCTTGGCCTGCTAAGGCCAGAGGAGTCCATCACCTGATGGCCACCAAGCTGATCGTGCTTGACAGAGATGGAGTCATTAACGAAGACCTGGAGCGTCCGGTTGCATCTGTGGATGACTGGCAGCCCATCGAGGGCAGTGTTGAAGCCATCGCAAGATTAACTCAGGCGGGTTGGAGTGTCGCTGTGGTCACCAATCAAAGTGGCATCGGGCGAGGTCTGCTTGAACTGAATACCCTCCACGATGTTCATCAACGTATGCACCAGCAGGTCAATCAGGCAGGTGGCAAAATTGATGTGGTGGCGTTTTGCCCGCACACAGATTCTGACGGTTGTGGCTGCAGAAAGCCTGCTCCCGGCATGCTGTACACCATCAGCGAACGTCTGGATATCGATTTGAGTACTGTGGTATTGGTGGGCGATTCACTGCGTGACATGCAAGCTGCCATGGCTGCCGCCGCCACGCCTGTCATTGTGCGCACCGGTAAAGGCCAGAAAACGCTGGACACTCACAAAGGTCTGGAACACATCCCGGCTTTTGATAACCTTGCAAGCTATGTTGACGATCTACTTGCACCTACAGAGGCGGATTAGCATGGAAGGCTTGAATGTATAGAGTGTGGCTGACATTTCGTAGCGCTGTTTTCTGGATCTGGCAGGTACTTAATACTTTGATCCTCGGTGGGCCGGTGATTATCTGTGGACTGTTCTCCTGGCGCATTGGCTATGCACTTGCCGTGACGTGGAATCGGATGAACGTTCTGGGATTGCGGCTTATCTGCGGTGTCTCCTGGGAGGTTGATGGACGGGAGAATATTCCGAGCACACCTTGTGTTGTCATGGCAAAACATCAGTCCACGTGGGAGGCTTATTTTCTGCCTACATTGTTTTATCCCAGTGTGTATGTGGCTAAGCGTTCCTTGTTATTTATCCCGATATTTGGTTGGGCCTTGTACGTGTTGAAATTTATCATGATAGACCGTAAGTCGGGTCGGTCTGCCATTCATCAGATGTGCGAACAGGCAGCCGATCGATTAGCGAAAGGGCGCTGGGTTATCGTTTTTCCGGAAGGTACCCGTCGTCCTGTGGGCGCTGAACCTAACTACCGCGCAGGCGCCGCTATTATTGCCCAGAGTGTGCCTTGTGATGTTGTGCCAGTGGCTCTGAACGCCGGTGAATTCTGGCCACGAATGGGTTTTATAAAGTGGCCGGGTGTTATTACGGTTAGTATCGGGCCTGTAATAAGCAGTGAGGGTAAAACCGCTGCGCAGATTCTTGCACAAACCGAGAACTGGATAGAGGCCCGCATGAGTGAAATCACCGTGCCTGACCGATTCGACTATTAGTTCTGGCCATAGCTACTTAACCCACTAAGCGGTACTACCTGTTCACCTCTAACGGCAATCGAAACAACTCGATGGCATTGCGACTGGTTGCCCAGGCAATCTCTTCGGCAGATTCTACGCGCAACTGACTCAGATTACGCCACACATGCGCCAGGTAAGCTGGCTGACTACGTTGTCCGATGTGGTCGACATCGGGCTGATCGGGCGCGTCTGTTTCCAGCATAAAGGCATCCAGTGGCAGCGTGGACACGAGCTGGCGCAGGCGTTTGGCACGCCCATAAGTAACAGCACCACCAAAGCTTAGTTTGTATCCAAGATCGATAAGCCGCCGAGCCTGCTGCTCCGAACCATTGAAACTATGCACCAGTCCGCTGGAATGCCCGGAGGCGCGTATCATGCGTATGACATCTTCCACCGCTTTAAATGCATGGATGACTATCGGCAGGTTGAACTCACGGGCCAGAGCAAGCTGAGCAGCAAAAAGTCGTTGTTGAAGTGCTTTTTCGCCACCGGCGGTGTGATAGTCCAGGCCGCATTCGCCTACGGCCACTGGATGTTCACGTCCCAGCCATGTGCCCAGTTCGTCGATATCCTCTATGGAGTGTTCGTTGCAAAAGCACGGATGCAAACCATAGCAGGCAAATAGATCACTGTGTTCACCACAAAGCTGCTTTATCCGCGGCCAAAGCCTGCGTGATACCGCTGGTACTATCTGGGCGATAATATTTGCTGCACGGGCTGCCTGCAGAATCTCGGTGCGGTCATTCTTGAACCGATCATCGTCAGTATGCACATGGCTGTCGATAAGAGCCGGCGCAGGTACCGAGACGAAAGTATCAAGTGAGCCCGGTGCATTTGATTGAGATTTTTGGCTATAGCTGCTCATGTACAGACTGTGATACATCAGAAAACGTGTAACAATCTAGCATGACAAAGCGCACTCACGACTTAGTGTTCCGGGGTGTAATAAAGAGCAGGAGACAGCAATGCGCTGGAAAAAAGGTAGACGCAGTAGTAACGTAGAAGACAGACGTGGTATGGGTGCTGGTCGGCGGATGCCCGGTGGCGGTGGACTCAAAATCGGTGGCGGTGCCGGAATCATTGTATTACTGATTGGTATGTTTTTCGGCGTCGACCTGTCAAGTCTGATGGGCACTGGCGGCGGCATAGGTGTAAGTACACCCCAACTCTCGCCTACCAATTCTCAGGTACGCACTAATGATGAGGCGACCGAATTCGTAGAAGTCATGCTCGGTTATAACGAGGATGTCTGGACAAAGTTGTTTGCCGAGTCCGGGCAACAATACCGACCGTCCAAACTGGTTATTTTTGATGGTGGTGTGAATTCCGCTTGCGGCTATACCTCGTCAGCGTCAGGTCCATTCTATTGTCCCGGCGACTATCAGGTCTACATTGATCTGGGCTTCTTTCGCGAGTTGCAGAGAATGGGCGCAGGCGGCGACTTTGCTCAGGCTTACGTGCTGGCACACGAAGTCGGCCACCATGTACAGAACCTGCTGGGTGTTTCCATGGCTGTACAAAAGCGCCAACGTGCGGTTGGCAAGGTTCAGGCCAACCAGTTATCGGTCCTCACAGAGCTACAGGCAGATTGCTATGCCGGTGTGTGGGCTCATCATGCTCATAAGGATAATCAGCTGCTGGAGCCCGGCGATCTGGAAGAGGGTATGAATGCTGCGGCCAGAATCGGCGATGATGCCATGATGGGTGCTGCCGGTGCACAAATTCGCCCTGAAGCTTTTACTCATGGCTCCTCCGAGCAGCGACAGCAATGGTTGTACCGCGGCCTGGAAACCGGTGACCCGCAGCAATGTGACACCTTTGGCACTAATTCCTAGCCTCTTGACATGAGAATGAGTCGCGATGAATTTCTTGCGTGGCCGCGTAAGAAAGTCACACTGCTGGGCATGTCGGGTGTGGGTAAAACCCGACTGGCCAACATGTTGCGTAATGATGACTGGTTTCATTATTCGGTTGATTATCGTATCGGCACGCGATATCTGGACGAGCCTATTCTGGATAACATCAAAGTGCAGGCCATGCAGGTGCCGTTTCTGCGCAAGCTGCTGCTGTCTGACTCTATCTATATCAGTAATAACATCACGGTCGATAATCTGGCACCTCTATCCACCTTTCTCGGCATGGTTGGCGATCCCGATCTGGGCGGATTGAATCTGGCAGAATTCAAGCGCCGTCAGCATCAACACCTGGAGGCAGAAATCCGCGCCGTGCGTGATGTGGAATCATTTATCGACAAGGCCAAGACCATTTACGGCTACGATCATTTTCTTAATGATGCCAGCGGCAGTTTTTGTGAAATAGATGATCGCGATGTTATAAAAAAAGTAGCTGACAATACTCTGATGATCTACATCAAGACAAGCGCTGAAGACGAAGCTTTTCTTATTGACAGGGCAGCCAGGCATCCCAAGCCGCTGTACTACCGCGAAGCATTCCTGGATGCGCAGTTGGCAGACTACTATGCAGAGAAAACTCTGGAATACACTGCGCAGATAGATCCAGCCGAATTTGTGCGCTGGGTGTTCCCTCGGTTGTTTCATGCGCGATTACCTCGCTACGAGGCCATCATTGAACAGCATGGATACGTGATATCAGCGCGCGATGCATTCGAGGTGTCCAATGCAGACGAATTCCTGACGCTGATAGGAAATGCACTGGATTAACCTTGCCTAAAGGGTAATACGCCATTGAGTTGCCATAACGTTGTACCCTAGAGCCCTGCCCGTGCGGGCAAATATCGTGTTTATCACGCCCATAGCGTCATACCAAGGTCAGGTTCGTGCCACTAGTCGCCCATACTTCATTGCCAAGCTTTGAGCGGTTGCGCTCAGAGGGCTATCGTATTCTATCGCCGGAACGTGCCAGCGATCAGGATATTCGTAGCCTGCATATCGGGCTGTTGAACATGATGCCCGATGCCGCACTGGAAGCTACCGAGAGGCAGTTTTTTCGGCTGGTGGGATCGAGCAATCCGATCTCCCAATTCTACATCCATCCATTTACGCTTGATGAAATACCGCGCGGTGAAAAAGCGTGCGCGCATATCGATAAATATTACCGACCGCTCCACAGCGTTTTTGAACAAGGCCTTGATGCGCTTATTATCAGTGGTGCCAATGTCACCAGAGCCAATCTGAGTGAAGAGGTTTTCTGGTCACCTTTGCAGCATGTTATTGCGTGGGCCGAAGAACACGTGACCTCTACTTTGTGTTCGTGTCTGGCAACGCATGCTGTATTGCAATCGCGGTATGGAATTAGAAGGGCTGGCCTCGAGACAAAATGCTGGGGTGTGTTTGATCATCAAGTTGTGCGGCAAAGTCATCCGCTGGTGCAGGACATCAACACGCGTGTCTCTGTTCCACATTCGCGTTTTAATGAAGTGAGTGAACATCAGCTACACGCTGAAGGCCTGCATGTTCTGATGAAAGGTGATGAACCCGGTGTGCAACTTGCCGTGAGTCCTGATGGTTTTCGCACGGTGTTTTTTCAAGGCCACCCTGAGTACGACAGTATTAGCCTGATGAAGGAATATAAACGGGAAGTGGGTAACTTTGTTCAGGGTCGGCTTACTCAGTATCCACCTATGCCGCATAACTACTTTGATACACACACGAAGGCTATTCTTGATGAGTATCGAGATCGTGTACTGGTGGCGTTAGATAATGACGGGCAACTGCCTGTATTTCCGGAAAAACTGATTGCACACCGACTGGTTAATAGCTGGCACGACAGTGGTGAGGCCTTGATGGGCAACTGGCTAGGCCTGGTGTATCAGTTAACCAACGCCGAACAGGCGTTGCCATTTATGGACGGTATTGATCCTGAGGATCCTTTAGGCTGGCTGACTGGTGGTACTTCTCGGCTGTCGTGAGGGCTGGAGACAAAACAGGGCAGGGGACACAATAAAATCACACCTGTTTGCCCTTAGTCTGATGTTGCGATGAAGCGTCGCTTGAGTTTCACGAGCTCTTACATCACAAGGTTCAGCGTTGCCAGACTGACTATCAGAAACAGCAAAGTCATGATTCCTCCGGCACGCATGAAATCAGCTACTTGGTAGCCACCGGGTCCCATGAGCAGCGCATTGACCTGATGGGTGGGAATAAGAAACGAATTGGATGTCGAGATAGCTACAATCAATGCATACGTTGCAGGGTCTCCACCCACGGCAATGGCTATATTGACCGCCAGCGGCACCAGCAATACGGTGGCACCAATATTCGACATCACGAGTGTAAAAAACGTCGCCAATAGGGCAATGACCACTTGCAGAACAAGATCAGGTACATCGCCGACCAGTGCCAGTATCTGTTGCGCTATCCAGGCGGCGGTTCCGGATTGGTCAACCGCAACACCCAGCGGTATAAGACTTGCCAGAAGAAATACGGTTTGCCAGCTCACCGCTGCATAAGCTTCATCCATGGTCAGTACACCGGAGAGCACCATGCCCATGGCGCCTGTCAGCAATGATATGGACAGACTATCGGTAAGCAGAAACAGCAGCAATGCAAGGGAGAAGAACACCACGGCAGGTTTTATCTTGTTAGTACGCAAGTCTTCATATTTGACTTCCGTGGCTATCACGAAATCCTTGTTGCGCGATAGTGTTTTCAGATCCTTCCAGCTTGCATGTACTACAAGCGTGTCACCTGCCTGCAGTTTCTGGGTTCGAAACCCGTTGCGGATAACTTCCTCGTTACGGAATATCTGCAAGATATTCGTACCAAAGTTCCGCCGTGGTTTGATATCCCCGATCTCCCGCCCTATCAAGCTGGAGCCCGGCGGTACAACCAGTTCGGCGATGCCGCCATGCTGGGCATTGAGTACATCGGCAAAACGATCAGGCTCACCTAAAAGCTGCCAATGATTTTCCTCACAATACGCTTCAATTTGTTCACGATCACCCATAAGGCCGATGCGTGTATTGACCCATATCATCTCTTCCCTGTCGGGCGGCACCTTTACCACATCACCGCTATATAGCGCCAGTATCATGGGTGTCTGTGGGTTTTGATCTTCGACTTGATAAATGGCGGTGCCTACCTGAGGGCTCTCGTCAGTGACTCTCACCTCCATGAGCTCGCCCTTGATACCGTAGAGCTTCTCGAAATAGTCCGATGCGCGTGACGAACGATTGCTGTCCGGTTTGACTGCCGGCAGAACAAAGCGTCCGGCGACCATGAAATACACGATGCCAGTGGCAACCAGCGCCAGCCCGACAGGGGTGACGGAAAAAAGGCCGAAAGGCTCCATTTGCTGATCGGCTGAAAGAACCTTGTTGGATGATTCCAGAAGATCGTTCAACAGGATCAGTGGGCTTGATCCGATCATGGTAACAGTGCCACCCAGAATGGCGCAGAACCCCATGGGCATCAGAATGCGTGATATGGGCAGGCCTGTGCGTGCACTGATACGCGAGACGACAGGCAAGAACAAGGCGGCCGCCCCGATATTTTGCATGAAGCTTGAAATAATCGCCACTGTGCCAGAAACAAGCGGGATAATGCGTTTTTCAGTTTTTCCACCTTTGATTAGTATGACGGCTGCCACCCGGTTCATCAGTCCGGTTTTATCAAGTCCGGCGCCAATAATCATGACAGCTATAACCGAGATCACGGCATTACTTGAAAAGCCCGAAAAGAGCTCATTACGCTGGATAATGGGCGTGATGCCCGGAATCATTGTGCTTAAACCCAGTAAAACCATCACGCAGATGGCCGCGATGTCCACGCGCAGGATTTCGAAGGCAAACAAAATGATGGTGACAGCAAGAATGCTCATGACGAGCAGCATCTCGAAACTCAGCGCCACAGTTTCCATAACCTATGCCTGAGCGAAAGGGTGTGAAAGGTGTGAATCAGGCAGCGTCATGACTCAAGATTATACTTTCCTGTAGGTCAGGTCGACTACAGAATGTCCAAGTCGATACCCGCGCTTTTCAAAACGCGTCAGCGGACGCCATTCTGGTCGCTCTGCAGACAATCCAGGTCCGATAATATTCTCGAATCGGAAGTCAGCCTCAAGATGCTCGATCATCCATTCGCCGTATTCTGCCCAATCGGTCGCGCAGTGCAGGGTGCCTGCTGGTTTGAGCACTCGGGCTACGCCATCGAGAAAGTCTTTTTGCACTATGCGGCGTTTGTGATGGCGTTTTTTGTGCCAGGGGTCGGGGAAGAGCAAAAGCACCTTATCGATAGATGCCTCAGGCATCATGTTTTCCAGCACTTCGATGGCATCATGCTGGATAAGTCGGATATTGTTGAGTGCTTGCTGTGCGATGTGCTGTTCGATGCCAAGAAGGGCATGACCAACGCCTGACGCATGAACCTCTACTCCCAGGACATCTATGTCCGGGTGGAGACTGGCGACGCTGAACAGTACGTCGCCGTTGCCAAAACCTATTTCGAGCCAGGTAGGGGCGTGTCGCTCGAAGTGATCTGCGACATTGATGGGGGTGTCTGAGTACTCTATGCCATGCTTTGGCAGTAGATTCTCAAGCGCCTCTTTTTGAGCTGGCGTTATTCTGCCGTTTCGAATAACGAAGCTGCGGATTGACCTTGTTGTCAGGCGCTGATGGTCTGACGGGATGTCTGACGACGGGTCAACGGGCATTGTTGCTTGGGGCGTCCGGTAGTGATGGTCTGCCGGGCGTCATTTACGCCCGATATGTAAGACCTGCAACGTAGTTACCTTCGGCGCCCACCTTTTTTTCCACCTTTGCGAGGCTCTTCAAACTGCACTTTCAGTGATTTATCACCGATGATTTTTCCGTTCAGCCCGGCAATAGCTGCACGTGCTTCGTGGCCTTCCATTTCGATGAATCCAAATCCTTTGCATTTGCCTGTAAAGACGTCAGCAGCGAGTTTTATGGAACGCACCTTGCCATACTCATTGAACATCTCAGTGACGGTCTCTTCAGTAGATTCCAGGGGCAAACCACCAACAAACATCTTTTTCACGTAAAAACCTCTTAGTTCTAATTCATTCGATGCTGACAGCGCAGTGCATCCACCAAGCATAAATCCTGTGGAGGCCTGCAAGCTACAGCGTCTGATACCGGTGGCAACAACCTTCCCGGCGGGGATTTGTGGGGTGTAGACGGCTGGTATGACAAAGTGACGCACCAGAAAACCCTGTTTAATCCATTAGTGTACCCTTTCATTGCCGCATTTGCTAGGTTAAGAGTCTGTGCTTGTGTCGAGTGGGACGCGGGTTTCTGGCTAAAATGGTCGATTGAAATTGCAGGCTGCAGTAGCTTGCGGATTGTTTGGCGCTAACAGCCACTCCTTTTATCGGTATATTTCATTTATCAGATTTTTTCTGACTGTTGATCAGGTTTAATTTGGCATTACGGGGTAGTCGTTTGAGCTCAAACTCTCGCTTGCACGCATCCGATCGATCTGTATGCTGTTCTTTATAAACAAGTCTCACTGGCCGACGAGCGCGGGTATAGGCTGCGCCGCGGTCAGTCTTGCCTGGCGAGAAGCCATTGTGCTCTTTCACTCTGCGCTCTGGATTGGTAGTGACGCCGGTGTACAAGGAGCCGTCTTTGCACTCTACTATGTATAAACACCAGGCCGCCTCCTTGCTATATGTCTGATCATCCTCATCGCGGACACCCGAAACAGGCGTCTGAAGCTGTTGCTGATTCGAGTGATCAACATCCGACTCAACCTGGCTCTGGCGCCTCGCGCGCGAGCGCTTTTGGTGCTTTGTCGCGGGTTTACGGTCTGCAGGCTTTTGAGTGTCTGTCACAGTTGAGAATCTGCGTTGTCGGGATCGGCGGTGTCGGCTCCTGGGCCGTAGAAGCTCTGGCTCGTACTGGTGTCGGGCATATCACCATGATAGATCATGATGATATTTCTACCAGCAACATCAATCGCCAGTTGCATGCATTGCACTCAACTCTCAATGCCTCCAAGGTCGACACCATGCGCGAACGGCTACTGCTGATCAATCCTGGCGCAGAGATTATTGCCGAGGATGATTTTCTGGCTGAGAAGAATCTGGCCTCCTATCTGGACAGAGACTACGATGTGGTTATTGATGCCATCGACAGTATTCGTTTCAAGGCAGCCATGATTGCGCATTGCAAACGCAACAAGATCCGGATCGTGACCACTGGCGGGGCTGGTGGTCGTACCGATCCGTTGGCGGTATCAGTGACTGATCTTTCGCGTACGTGGAACGATGCGCTGGCCGCAAAAGTACGCTCCAGATTACGCTCGGACTATGGCTTTACCAGCAATCCGAAGAGACGCTTCGGTATTGAATGTGTCTATTCATCCGAGCAACCGCAGTACCCGGACGGCTCCGGTAATGTGACCTATGCCAAGCCCGGCGTGCCGGGGGTACGTCTGGATTGCGAGCAAGGTTACGGTTCAGTGTCGTTTGTAACTGGCACCTTCGGACTTGTCGCAGCTTCGCGTGCGGTAAACCGGGCATTGGCGCAGCGTTTGCGTGACAAAGGCTGAGGTAACCTTGCGCTGTATGATTAAACATTGCCCTTACTCAAGCTGTGGTTTATTAGCTGCTATGTCATCCGCTTTGCGACGTGTGCGTCCACGTGTGTCTTATTGCATGGTGGTGAGCTGTGCGATGTTGTTATCGGCCTGTTCTGGTTCGGGCGCCGAGCCTGCACCGGCGCCCGCGCAGATTGTGGATGATCCTGCATTGGCTCCAGAGTCGGTGCCGCAGGTCTTGCAGCAACTTCGTCAAGACCCTGCACTGATTGCGCCTGTACCCGACATTGCGCATACGCAAACCTTGGCGAACACGGGATTGCAGGTCGCCTACACAGAGCATGCCTTGGTGGCTGCTGCACCTGCTGCCACAATTGAAAAACAGTGGGTGTTCATGCAAATCTGTGTGGAACTGGTAGGGGTGGCGCCAGTAGTGCTTGTCAGAGAGGGCAAGGTCGAGCCTTTTACCATGGCCGATGATGTGGTCAGGAATGAAAGCCTGTTAGCAACTGAAATCAACAGCGTTCCAATAGCCAGTGCTTCTACACTCCATGGTGTTGTTTTTCAGGTAAGCGTAGATGACTTTGATGGTTCTCTGGGCGCGCCTTCCTTTAATCTGCGCTCCATTATGGGGCGTCACTTGTGGTTAGCCGCTAATCTTTCCGAGCGTGATTACCCGTTTGCATGTGCGCAAGAGCAACCTTAAGAGGCTGTCCGACTCCTGGAACAAGTACCTGCCGTTAATTTAGAAAACGTGTTGCCCACTGCCACTGGTGCTAAGTTTTCCAAGCCGCTCACCGCAATCGCCTTCGATTTTCAGAGCTGCCAGTTCATCGGCTCGTGTGAGTCCGTTGTTGACGATGGCAATAGGTTTGCCGATTTTTTGCGCTTCCCGGCAGAAACGAAAACCTGAGTAAACCATCAGTGAAGAACCTGTTACTAGCAGCGCATCGGCCCTGCCGAGTGCCTGCATGGCTTTGTGCACAGTCTGTCGTGGAACATTTTCACCAAAAAACACGACATCGGGTTTAAGTATTCCTGCGCAGTTAACACACGCTGGCACATGCATCGCATCAAGGCTCTCAAGCTCCAGATCAGCATCACCATCGGGTGCATGCTCAGCGCTTAGATGATTGAGCCAGTCGTTGTGCTGCAACAGTTGCGTTTGAAAATCATCGCGATCTATAGTGTTGTTGCATCCGATACAACTGACCGAGGCCAACACACCGTGTAGATCGATGACGTTTTCGTGACCAGCTTTCTGATGTAATCTATCGACGTTTTGCGTGACCAGCAATTCGATATGTCCGCGTTGCTCAAGAACGCGCAATGCCTTGTGAGATAAGCTGGGTCTGGCATCGCTAAAGGCGGGCCAGCCCACTGAGCTTCTTGCCCAGTAGCGTTTGCGGGCCGCCTCGTTGTTAATAAATAGCTGGCCTGTTATCGGCTGTTTGCGTTTCCATTGGCCGGTCTTGTCCCGGTAGTCGCCGAGACCTGAGGCGGTGCTGATACCAGCGCCTGTCAACACCATGAGTCTGGGATAACGCTGCAGAAAATCTGCCAGTTGATGGTCCTGAGTATCGGTCCTGCCAGGCTTCATTGAGTGTTTTCCAGTCCAGGTCAGGAACCGTCCAGCGATAGTGTTTTGTCAATGTTGAAAGGTATACGGGCTGGCCAGTTATCCAGTTTGACAAAGCCTGTTACGTTGTAATTCATCGAGTCTGTATCATCGATAGACAAGGCAATGAGCTTGCGCAGCAGTTTGTTGGCACGCGCCGTCACGTTGATCACTACTTGCGTGCTACTTTCTGCCAGTAGGGTTACAGGGGTATCGCTGCGTCCCTCTGCAATGGCCTGATTATCACTTGATGCAATGAAACTAAGTGTATTGACCGGCAGGTTGTAACTGTTCGGATTGAAGACATCGAGTGTAAATGCAAGCTCCTGCGTTTGAAGGCCAAGCTTTGCCAGCGCCACATCGGCGATTTCCACCGTCGGCGGCAAGGGTTTGCTGGTGGGAATAGAGGCGCAGCCCACCAGCATAAAAACATGAAGAGCCATTGCCCATTTTATAAACTGACGATTTTTCATGCTTGCAAGTCTCCGAGAATCGATTGCAGTAGAGTGATACAAGCGGGTCCGGCAGTTTCGGTGCGTAAAATCCTGCGACCCAGATGAACGGGTATAGCACCGGCGGTGATGGCATCTTGTATCTCATCAGCATCAAGACCACTTTCTGGGCCTATAATCAGGCTGAGCCCGGGTGTCTGATGCTCAGCTAACAAGGTGTGTGCTTGTTGAATAAGTGAAGAGGAGGCAAGCGGTGCAAGTACAAAACTCACGCTGTCAGTCTGCCCGGATTGCTGCACCCACTGAGAATAAGCCAGCGGCTGACAGAGTTCGGGCAGCGCTGCTCTACCGCTTTGTTCACAGGCACTGGTGACAATGCTTTGCCAGTGTTGTTGCTTCTTGGCAGCGCGTTTTTCATCGTTAAGTTTAATCGAGTGACGACTGTAGACAGGCTGTATTCGCGCAACACCGAGCTCTACTGCTTGCCGTAGACTGATATCCATACGCTCCGGGCGTGATACACACTGCACCAGGGTGATAAGTAGCGGTGAGTCGGGTATGCCAGGCATGCAGTCCTTTATTTGCAGCACACAACGCTTACCAGTTCCACGTTGGCCACTGTTGATGATGGTGGCAGGATAATCATTGCCATCACCATTAAACAGAACAATGTGATCACCGGCACTGGCACGCAGTACGGTGCCCAGATGATGGCTGGCCTCTTTATCAAGCGTCAGATCGGTACCAGCGGTCAGGCAACCCCGGTAGTGAAATCTGGCAATACGCGCAGCGCGTTTTCTTATGCTAACGTCTGACAATGCCTAGTAAACCCTGTCTGGCAGATAGTTCCAATTTGCTGGAAGATGTTTGCCGACTGCGCTCTCGCAAGCGGCCAATGCAATAGGCAAATTCGTTTATTGCTGTTTGCGGGTCCAGCTCGCGGGCATCAGGCCAATACGATTTGGTGGCAAGCTTTACCAGATATTGATAGTGATCAGTGTCAGAGAAGCGTTCCAGTAATCTGGCTGTGCTGATAGCAGGGTCTGCATCGCAAAAGGCGATTAGTTTTAACAGTACGTCTGCGCCTGGCAGCTCGGCACTGATTTCAAATTCGTCCGGTGGTATTTCTTGTACAAGCTGTGGATGTTGCAGGCACAGCAGCACAGCTCGACTCATGGGCGTGAGTGCACCTTCATCGCGCCTGTTGGGGCGTGGAGCGGGTTTGCTGGCGTGCACAGCTCGTTCGCTACCCATGGACAATCCAATCAGTGATTCAAGCCGCTGCATGGATAGTTGCTTGTAGACTCCAGCCGGGATCGTTGCCACGAGCGGTTTGGATTTCTCTGCCAGCTTTGCTTTGCCACCGATACTTTTCATATCAACATCACTTGCCAGATATTGGTACAGAAAATCGATAATAGGAATTCGCTGGGCTAACAAGTCGTTAAAGCCTGCAGCACCGCCTGCTTTGACAACGCTGTCCGGATCTTCGCCATCGGGCAGAAATAGAAAATGTGCATCACGACCATCTTGCAGGCAGGGCAGAGTAGCCTGCAATGCTCGCCATGCCGCTGCCCGTCCGGCACGGTCACCGTCAAAGCAAAAAATAATGGTGGAGACCACCTTGAACAGCGTTTGCGAATGTTGTTGATTGGCCGCAGTGCCAAGTGTTGCTACGGTATTTTCTATACCGTGCTGTGCCAGTGCAACGACATCCATATAGCCCTCGACTACGATAACGGCGTTGCTATCCTGTGCTGCCTTGCGTGCCTCATACAAGCCGTACAGCTCGCTACCTTTATGAAACAAAGCTGTTTCAGGGGAATTCAGGTACTTGGGCTCCTGATTGTCCATAACCCGCCCGCCAAAGCCAATGACTCGACCGCGCCGATCACGTATCGGAAACATGATGCGATTGCGGAATCGTTGGTAGGGACGCTTGCCGCCATCGGGTTTGACCAGCATGCCGGTTTTGACAAGCGCTGTATCTTCATTGGGAAAGTGTTGCTGCAGGGTGTCCCATCCATCAGGAATAAAACCGATACCGAAACGTTTTGCTATGTCACCGTTCAGGCCACGCTGCTTTAGATAGGCGATGGCCTCTGGTGCCTGTTTAAGTTGTGCTTTGTAGAAGGCTGCGATGGATTCCATCAAAGTATATAACGGCTTGGTATCGTCACGAACCTGAGCGGCCTTGGCGTCGCGAGGTACTTCCATGCCCACACTTTCCGCCAGGGTTTCTATGGCATCGACAAAATGCATGCCGTCGTATTCCATCAGAAAACCAATGGCATTGCCGTTGGCGCTACAGCCGAAGCAGTGATAGAACTGTTTGGTCTGGCTAACGGTGAATGAGGGGGTTTTCTCGTTGTGAAAAGGGCAGCAGGCGCTGTAATTGCTACCGCTTTTCTTTAATGACACCCGTGGATCCACGATGTCGACAATATCTACCCTTGCGAGTAGGTCGTCAATGAAATCCTGTGGAATCTGGCCAGCCATGCCATAACTATACGCTGCTGCATGACTCTGAGGCCGCTGATTTTTAAGCCTCGACAGAGTTGTGAGTAAGGCATCATTTTGCGACACAAGCCGTGAGTATTGCCTGCAAGGCTGTCATCCCCGCAGTAGCGGGAAATCGTGCCTTCCAGGGGTGGATCCCCGCTTGCGCGGGGATAACATAACCAAAGTGTCGGTGACGATCTCGGGCGGCCCAAGTTGGCCCGAGTTGGCCAGAGTTGGCCCGAATCGGCCTCAGGCGGCTTGACGGCTTTACGCTTAAGCCGCGCGCCCCAGGGTCGACAACAGCTCGCCGAGTTCGGCAGCTTTTGGCTTTACCATCCAGAATCTTGAGGCCAGAGAATAGAAGTCGTCAACCATCTGGTTGCCCAGCGAGCTTCCTGTTTCCCTGACGTGATCTTCCAGCAGGGTTAGCAGATAGTTTCTGTAACGCTCCATTGATTCGGCGTGCAGGCGGTGAATGTCAATAAGCTCGTGGTTGTAGCGATCAACAAACACATTGTGCTTATCGTAGACAAAGCCGAGTCCACCGGTCATGCCAGCGCCAAAGTTGACGCCTGTTTCACCCAGTACCACGACGCAACCACCTGTCATGTATTCACAGCCGTGATCACCAATGCCTTCAATGACAGCAATGGCACCGCTGTTGCGCACGGCAAACCTTTCGCCACCGATGCCGGCTGCGTACATCTGGCCACCGGTAGCGCCATACAGACAGGTATTACCGACAATGGCAGATTCACGCCCGGTAAATCGTGCATCGTGCGGTGGCCGGATTACGATCTTGCCACCGGCCATGCCCTTGCCGACATAGTCGTTGGCATCGCCGTCCAGATACATGTTCAAGCCACCGGCGTTCCAGACTCCGAACGACTGCCCTGCTGTGCCGGAGAAGTAGATATTCAATGGATTATCTTCCATGCCCTTGTCACCGTGTATCTTGGCAATCTCACCGGAGAGGCGTGCACCGATGGAGCGATTGATGTTCTTGATGTTGTAGCGAAAGTCACCACCGGATTTTTTTCGAATGGCAGTCTTACAATCGGATACCATCTGTTCGGCGAGTAACCCCTTGTCGTGAGGCAGGTTCCGCTCCACCTTGCAGAAGCGCGGTGCATCATCAGGCACACCACCCGTAGCTAGCAGCGGGCTAAGGTCGAGCCGTTGCTGGCGATCAGTGGTGCCTGCAACAGGCGTCAGCAACTCAGGCTTGCCAATGACATCGCTCAGGTTTCTTACACCCAGGCTTGCCATGTGTCGACGAACATCTTCTGCCACAAACTTCATGTAATGCATGACCTTTTCAACGTTACCGTTGAAGTGGCGCATGCGCAGCACTTTGTGCTGTGTAGCAACACCGGTTGCACAATTGTTAAGGTGGCAGATGCGCAGGTACTTGCAGCCCATGGCAATCATCGGTCCGGTACCAAACCCGAAGCTTTCTGCGCCCAGTATGGCTGCCTTGATGACATCCAGACCGGTCTTCAAGCCGCCATCGGTCTGCACACGAACCCTCTCTCGCAAGTTGTTAGCCCGCAGGACCTGATGTGTCTCGGACATGCCAAGCTCCCAGGGCGAGCCTGCGTATTTGACACTGGTAAGCGGTGAGGCACCCGTGCCACCATCGTATCCGGAGATGGTTATGAGATCGGCATAGGCCTTTGCAACACCGGCCGCAATAGTACCGACGCCAGCTTCCGCCACAAGCTTTACAGAGACCAGCGCATCAGGATTAACCTGTTTTAAATCGAAGATAAGCTGTGCCAGATCTTCAATGGAATAGATATCATGATGAGGCGGTGGTGAAATCAGGGCAACCCCTTCGTTGCTGTGCCGAAGCTTTGCAATCATGGCGTTAACCTTGTGTCCGGGTAACTGACCACCTTCGCCAGGCTTTGCGCCCTGGGCTATCTTGATCTGCAAGACTTCTGCATTTACAAGGTAGTGAGGAGTCACACCAAACCGGCCAGAGGCAATCTGCTTGATCTTCGACATCTTCAGGGTGCCATAGCGTTTTCCATCTTCGCCACCTTCGCCAGAATTTGACCTGCCGCCGAGACGATTCATCGCTTCGGCAAGCGTCTCATGTGCCTCTGGCGACAGAGCACCCAGTGACATGCCTGCAGAATCAAAACGCTTGAGTATCGATTCGACAGGCTCTACCGCTTCTATTGGAATGGCAGGACCTTTAGGCGTGAGTTGCAACAGATCACGCAGCATTGCAGGGCGACGTCCGTCTACGGTTTTGGCATAGATTGCATAGTCTTCGTATTCACCACTGGTAACGGCTGCTTGTAGTTGCTGCACAACATCCGGGTTATAAGCGTGGTATTCGCCACCGTGAATGTATTTGAGCAGACCTCCTTGCGAGACGTTGACTTGCGGATTGAACGCGGCGGCGGCGAGGCATTTCAGATCATGCTGAATATCCGTAAAATCGATACCTCGAATACGGCTGGTTGTCCCTTTGAAACACAGATCAACTACCGATGAATGGAGGCCGACAATTTCATACAACTGTGCTCCGCGGTAACTTGAGACTGTCGATATGCCCATTTTGGACAGGATTTTCATAAGGCCCTTGTTGATGCCTTTGCGGTAGTTTTGCTCCAGCTGCGGGACATCGGCATCAGATAATTCGCCCGTACGTGACATGCCCTGGATACTCTCGTAAGCCAGAAAAGGATACACGCAGGTAGCACCGTAGCCTACCAGCACGGCAACCTGATGCGAATCACGTGCAGTACCTGTCTCGATAACAAGATTGGCATCGCATCGGCAATCCGCATTGATCAGTGCATGATGTACCGCACCTGTCGCGAGCAGGGCATGTACCGGTAACAGACCTGTAGTAATCTCACGATCGCTCAGGATGATGATGACTTTCTGATCTTCACGTACCGATGTGATGGCGGTTGCACAAATGCGTCTGACGGCCTCTTCCAGGGATTCGGCTTCGGGGTCGTATTGCAAGCTTAATTGAATATGAGAGTAACCGGGCTCATCGTCCATCGCTCGCAGTGTTTCAAACTTCTCGGCTGAGAGCACCGGTGAGCGCACCAGCAGTCTGTTGGCGTGATGATGAGTTTCTCTGAACAGATTTTTCTCACGGCCCAGACAAGTCTCCAACGACATGACAATGGTTTCACGCAGCGGGTCGATGGGCGGGTTGGTGACCTGTGCAAACTGTTGGCGGAAGTTATCGTACAGCGGCCTGACGTGCTCTGACATCACTGGAAACGGTGTGTCGTCACCCATAGAGCCGATTGCCTCTGATGCACCTTCGGCCAGCACGCGGATGACCTGATCGCGCTCCTCGAAACTGACGTTGAACATTTTTTCATAGGTGGCAAGCTGTTCCTCATCCATCGAAGGTAAGGCATGCGGCACATCTCTCAGACGCGAACGCAAATGGCGTGAATTCTTTTGTAGCCATTTGGCATAAGGCTGGCGGTGCTTGAGAAGATCCGAGATGTCTGACGGTAGCAATAGACGTCCGGATTGGGTGTCAACCGCAAGCATCTCGCCAGGCTTCAAGCGGCCTTTACGGGTGATTTCGCTGGGCAGATAATCATAGACGCCCACTTCGGAGGCAAGCGTTATATGACGATCCTTGCTGATGACATAGCGCGCCGGGCGCAAGCCATTGCGATCGAGCACACAACTGGCGTAGCGACCATCGGAGAGCACCACGCCGGCGGGTCCATCCCAAGGCTCCATGTGCATGGAGTTGTATTCCAGAAACGCACGAAGATCGGAATCAAGCTCCCATGTGTTTTGCCACGCTGGTGGCATCAACATGCGCATGGCGCGAAAGACATCGATACCACCGGCTAACAACAGCTCCAGCATGTTGTCCAGGGACATGGAATCGGAGCCTGTCTGGCTGATCAGTGGCAGAAGTTCGTTGAGTTCGGGTAGCACTGGTGAGCGCAATTTGGAGGCGCGTGCGTTCGACCAGTTCCTGTTGCCCTGAATCGTGTTTATTTCGCCGTTGTGTGCCAGATAACGGAAGGGCTGTGCCAGTCGCCACTGCGGCAAGGTATTGGTTGAAAAGCGCTGATGAAACAGCGCGATGGACGATGCAAGCGTTGGATCTTCCAGGTCCTTGTAGAAGGTTGGCAGGTATTCGGGCATCACCAGGCCTTTATAGAGGATAACGTCGCTGGATAAGGAATTGACGTAGAAGTCCGGGTCGCTATCGCAAAGAGCTATTTCGGCGCGCCGCCGGGCGACGAAGAGATGCCGGTTCAGCTCTGCAGAATCCATCTCTTCGGTGGCTGAAACAAACAGTTGTTCTATTCGCGGGACGCTTAGTTTCGCCTCATCTCCGCAGGCTGAGATATCGGTGGGTACAACACGCCAGCCGTTGACTTGCAAGCCACGGGTTTCGCATTCCTGTGCCAAAGTGGCTTTGGCCTTTTCTGCCATATCGGTATCGCGGCTGAGAAAAATGAGCCCGGTGGCAAACTCCCCGCCGAGCTCGATGCCGGCCTTTTCAGCGGCTTTTCGTAAAAATGCTTCGGGCTTCCTGAGTAGCAAACCGCAGCCATCGCCGCTTTTGCCGTCTGCACCGATAGCGCCACGATGGGTCATACGCCCGAGCGCTGTGATGGCGGTCTCTACCAGCCAATGGCTGGGACGGCCATCCATTTGCGCGATAAGGCCGAATCCGCAATTATCACGTTCAAAATCGGGTTGATACAGACCATGTTCGGCCAGATTGTCCAGGTAAGTCATAAAATCGATAGGTCCCGTGCAACATTGTATAGGGGCCGCCGGACGCACGTCGCAGCTTACTGACGTGCTGCCAAGCAGCCGGACATTATACCGACTCATACGTGAACGACAAAACTTGCGGATCTGGAATCAGGCGCTAATAGGCGAAATAGTCCTGTGCCTGTTTTCTATTCCTGACGCAATATTTCCTTGACACGAGCCACTGATCTTATCCACGGCTGGTCGCGTTGGGCTGATGCAGACATGTTTTCAACCGCTAGTTGTGCATCCGGGAACGTGGAATAAATGCCGTGTACCAGCGCGTACCAGATATCTCCCTCACGTTCGAAAGAGAATATTGAGTTTGGCCTCGGCAGAGGATTACGGAGGAGGAAATTCTGCACCGATTCCAGATCTCTGGATGCACTCATCTGGATGGTGTACTGGTTTTCGTCTTGTACCAGTATCCAGTTGGGAGATTCGAGCAGATCAGCTAGCTCAGAAGCCCCCGGACTGAGATCTGCTGCCTCTTCATCCGCTGCTTCATTCGCTTCTTCAATAGCCCTTTCATCCGCCTCTTCAATAGCCTCCTCGGTAGCACTCTGGGCCTCAGTGGTCTCTGTTTCGGTGGCCTCCTGAACTTCGGCCACGACTGTCTGAGTAGATGATTCGTCTGTATCGGGGGCGACGATGCCACCCACCGATTCCCGGATCAGTTTGTCGGTGGCAGCGCGATCGGCATCGACGCTGTTGGCAGATGTGGCAGCGCTTTCGTCCACGATAGTCTGACTGAGCTCTTCAGATATTGTTCCCCCTACAGAATCAGCTGCGGGCTCAGTGCTATTTGCGCTAATAGCTTCCTCTGAGGAAGACTCTTCCGATGTGGGGGCAACAGTCAGCGTGTTCTCTTCTACATCGCTGGATGTTGCCAGGTTTTGTGTGTCGGTGGTTTGATCACTCTCGGCGGTGGCTGATATTGCGCTTGTCGATTCGGTCGCAGGCACTGATTCGGTCTCCTCACTGCCCAGATTTTGAAGGGTCGTCTCCACCGGATTATCCGTGCTGACCTCCGGCTGAGTGAGGGTAGTGATATCCGCTATGGATGTGTTGTTATTGCTAACAGTGGGGTCCTGATTGTCAGGGGTGGACATCACTTCTTGTTCTGCAACATCGATAGGTTCATCTGATGGGCCCCTATCCTGAACATCGCCCTGCGGTAGAAACATCAACATACCGCCGATAATGAGCACAGTTGCGGCAACACCCAAAGCAAATTTTCCTTTACGCGATGAAAAGATGCCTTCGTTGTGGTCTGAAATAAGCTCACGTGGCAACGTTTCGTCAAGACGGCCGTATTTTTCATTGAGTACATCAGCAGTCAATGCATGCAGTTCGGCGGGTCGGCCGTTGCTGTGATCGACCAGGCTTGCCATGTCTCTTTCCGTAAAGGGAAATTCCTGATCGAATCCGGCAAGCCCTAGTCGATAGTCGAGGTAGGCGGCAGCTCGAGTGGGTGAAAAGCCCTCGATAGTGAGGCTGGAATAAGGTAGATCGGCACCCTCGGGAAGTAGATCGGGGATAAGCGCCTCAAAATCCTCTGCGGCTGCAAACGCTATGCGCATGAGCGTCTCGTCCTGACTGTTCATGTACAGCATGCCGCTAAGCAACTGGGTCAGTTCAGCGTGATCAACTTTGTGAGCATCATCCAGAACTACGACGCATAAAGTATTTCTGGCTGCCATGGATTGCAAGCAGGGGATGAGCTCGTCGAGAGTGTCCTTAAGCTTTTGCGGCGGTTCGCGCTGGAAGGCATCAAGCATTCCGGCGAACAGATTCAGAGTGCTGAAGCGCTCGCTGCCGGTGGCCGAAAAACATTGAATACGCAGGCCGCTATTGGTGTTAAGTTGCTGCACCAGCGTTGTTTTTCCTGCGCCTTCTTCGCCCAGAATGAGAAGTAGATCGTCACCGGTAATCAGCGCCTGCTTGATATCAGCAAGTTGTTCTTCGGTAATGTCATCGCTGAAGGGTTCAGCCGTAGCATGTGCATTATCGTCAGGCAAAGCCGCCGCGTTTCGCAGTTGTGAGCTGAACGGTTGATGGTGCAGTTGTAGCGCTAATATTGTAGCGTCAGACAGCAGACCGCTGTGGTAGAGGTCTAATGCATCGTGTGCCGACATGGTGAAAAGCCAATCGCTTGTTTACAGTCATACTACTATAGACACTTAACCTGCGAAATGTTTGAGGGTCGCGTGTAAAGCGTCAGGGTCAAAATTTCCACTGACATGTGATTTTCCAATAGCGTCCAGCAAAACAAGTCTGACTGAGCCTGCCGTGACCTTCTTGTCTCTCGCCATAAATTTCAGGAACAACTCTGGTGTCATGCTGCTCGGTGGTTCCACGGGCAGGCCGCAGCGTGTCAGTAATGTTATGCCGCGCTCCTGTACTGACTCGTCGATCAGACCTAATCGTCGGGAGGTGTCCAGCGCCATTGACATGCCTGCAGAGACAGCCTCGCCGTGCAACCAGTGCCCGTAACCCAGTCCGGCTTCGATGGCATGCCCGAAGGTATGCCCCAGATTCAGTAGTGCGCGCACGCCGTGCTCGCGCTCGTCCTGCTCCACAACGCCTGCCTTGATTTCGCAGGAGCGTTTTACGGCATATGCTGTTGCATTGTTGTCTCGGGCAAGCAATGCGTCCAGATTGTCCTCCAGCCAGGCAAAGAACTCAGCATCGATAATGAAACCATACTTGATGACCTCAGCCAGGCCAGCTTTTAGCTCGCGCTCATCAAGCGTATCCAGTGTGAGCATGTCGGCGATGACAGCGACGGGCTGGTGGAAGGCCCCAATCATGTTTTTACCCAATGAGTGATTTACCCCTGTTTTGCCACCTACCGATGAGTCAACCTGGGCGAGCAATGTGGTGGGAATCTGGATGAAGTCCACGCCCCGCTGATAACTGGCGGCCGCAAACCCTGTCATGTCGCCGATGACGCCCCCACCCAGCGCGATAAGCGTGCAACCACGATCGAAATTCTCATTTAAAAGTGCACTGAATATCCGGTTGAGCTCGTCCAGATTTTTATACGCTTCGCCATCGGGCAATATAACGCAGGAACACGGCGTATTGCCCAGACTGGCCAAAGTCTGATCCAGATACAGAGGTGCAATGGTATCGTTGGTAACAATCATCGCCCGGTCGTGCACATGCTGTGAGATAAGCCCGCGCCTGTCGATAAGGCCACTGCCAATGTGAATCGGGTAGCTACGCTGACCTAGATCAATAGACACGGTTTGCATGGAAGCTAGGCTCTGGGGATGTTCTGGCGAATGGTAAATATCATAACGTTAAATCTCGCCAACGCTACTCTTGAGATGTCGACGCCGGTGGCTGCAGACAGATATTGCGTTGTTGCAGTTGCCGCCAAATTCGTGATACGACATGATGCATGCGTCGCGAGTCGGTTGAGACACTCAGGTGTGCAACAGCGGTATAAATGGGTTCCCGCTCTTCCATCAGTGAGCGAAGGCGGGCTTCCGGGTCATCTGTATGCAGTAAGGGGCGGCTGGAGTCAAAAGCTACACGCCGTAGTTGCTCCTTGATATCGACGCGCAGCAGAATAACGCAACCTCGGCTAGTCAGACGTTGCCGGTTGATTTCGCGAAGAATAGAGCCGCCACCGGTGGCAAGTACAACACCAGGCAGATTAGAAAGCTCATCAATGATGCGCTCTTCACGGTCTCGAAAACCCTGTTCCCCTTCGTATTCAAAAATAGTCGGGATATCGACGCCGCAGCGTGCCTCTATTTCCCGATCACTGTCTATAAAACGAAAATTGATTTTGCGGGCTAGAGCTCGTCCGACCGTGCTCTTGCCAGAGCCCATGGGGCCGACTAGGAAAATGCTGGTCATTGTCGGGGCTGTAGCTAAGTTATGGTTATGATACCGGACCCCTTAATCCTTATCCATAAAAAAAGCCCGCGACATGGCGCGGGCTTTTTTCATGATAGACGATGGGCCTGCGGTACGCCGGGCCCCGTACCGAATGACTAGTAGCTCAGGGAGACGTTATCCTTGATGATCTTTGGCGTTACGAAGACCAGCAACTCTGACTTCTCGTCCTGATTGGTGGTGTGCTGGAACAGGCGACCTATCAGTGGCAACTTGCCGAAGAATGGCACGAAGTCGACCTTGTCGATGATGGTCTGTTCGTAAACACCGCCTAGCACTACGGTTTCACCGTTGTCGACAAGCACCTGGGTACTCAGCTCACGGGTATCAATACTGGGTACCTGTAGTGAGCCTGCGCCGAATATCTGACCTACCGTGTCCTTGTTTACTCGCAAGTCCATCACGATACGATCGTCTGGTGTGATTTGTGGCGTAACAGTCAGACCCAGAACCGCTTTGCGGAATGAGACTGACGCTGCGCCGCTTGAGGAGGCTTCAAGATACGGAATCTCGACACCTTGCTCGATATAGGCCTCGTGCTGGTTAGCCGTGATGACACGTGGGCTTGAAATGACCTCACCCGTACCTTCTGCTTGCATGGCTGAAAGTTCCAGCTCAAGTAGCGTGCCGAACGGTAGCTTGGCCAGTGCAACCCCAAGAGATCCGAAGGCGTTGTTACCAGGCAGATTAACGTTGAACCGACCCGGACCGACACTGTCGCCATTGAGCAGATCTTGCACACCGCTGGCGTTACCAGACAGTGCGAAACCTTCACCCTCACCACCGGCCCCCGGATTGGCTGTGTTGCGGTTCAGTCCCCAACGTACACCGAAGTCTTTGTTGAAGTCATCAGAGGCGATGACAATGCGTGATTCGATCAGTACTTGACGAATCGGTACGTCCAGTCGATGTACCAGTGCTCGTATCTCATCAAGCTGGTCTATCGTGTCGTTGATAAGCATGGTGTTGGTTCTATCATCTACCGTGACACTGCCACGTTCTGTGAGCATGCCACCGGTTTGCGATTGCAGCAGCTCAGCCAACTCGGATGCCTTGGCATAGTTAGCCTGGAAATACTCAGTGCGCAGTGGTGCCAGTTCGGTCTTCTGTTTCAGACCTTCAAGCTCTATTCGTTCGCGGTTGGCGATTTCATCGGCAGGTGCAATCATGATGACGTTACCCGCATTGCGTTTGCCGAGAGCTTTGGATTGCAGGATGATGTCCAGTGCCTGATCCCAGGGGACATTCTTTAGTCGTAATGTCAGCTTGCCTGATACTGAGTCACTGACAACAATGTTCAGGTCAGTAAAGTCTGCCAGCAATTGCAGTACTGAACGAACCTCGATGTCCTGGAAGTTCAAAGATAGTTTGTCGCCAACGTAACCGAACTTGGCCTTGTTGTTCTCTTCTATATCCTGACGGCTCATCGGTTTAAGCTCGACGGTAAACTTGTTATCGGATTGATAGGCAAGTTGTTCGAAGTCCTGTGTGGCAGGCTGGATAATGACCTTCGTGCCACGCTTATTGGAAATAGCGTCGATAAACTGTACAGGTGTGCCGAAATCCATGACATCAAGACGCCTCTGAAGTTTGGCAGCAAGCTTGGTGTCCGGAAATTCAATAACAACACGACCGCCTTCCTGACGCATGTCCGTCACAATACTTGTTGATGACAAGTCAAAGAGAATTCGACCTTCACCCATAGGACCGCGGCGAAAGTCCATTGCCTCGATCTGATCAACCCGAGGTTGTATAGGGCCTTCGCTAAAGTCGACAGCAGGCTTCGCTTTATCATCCTTGCTACCCTCGTCATCGGCTTGCGCCAGCAACAAAGGTGCGGCACCAGAGCTGCCATCCGTGTCCAGGGTCACCAGTAGCTGATTACCCCTGACGGCTGTCGAATAAGGTGCTAGTGATGAGAGGTTGATTACAACGCGGGTTCTACCACCAGCTTCAACGGTTGTCACGTTTTGTAGCAGGCCAGAGCTTATGGCAATACGCTTTTCATCCATGTCATTAGCCGTATCTGGCAAGTCCAGCGCGATACGTGCCGGGTTGTCGATAGTAAACGACTTGGGTGCATCAGCCGGCCCACTAAGTGTGAGTGCCAGTTGTTGTTTGTTGCCGGGCAGCGTGACATGCGTTATGTCAACAAGCGAGTTGCCTGCTGCCTGTATCTGACCTGTAAAGGCCATTCCCGCCAATAGTAGAACACTTGCAGCACGTACCGCGTTGCGAGTTCCTGCATGGCTGAGTCGGGTCGTGTATTCACGGACTTGCATTTTCAACGTATTCTCCGATTTCATCTAGTCTTCGGCCATCGCGAGCATTGCCTCGCGATTGACCCAGCCACTGAGTCCGTCGGGCACAAGCTCGACGATATCAATTTTGGTTTCTGAGACCTGAATAATTCTGCCGTGATTCTGTCCGGCAAAATTTCCAGGCTGGACCCGGTGTATGGTTCCTTCAGGGTCTCTGACAAGTCCCCACGTCTGTGCCTTCTGTTGCAATAAGCCGACCATCTTTAATGAATCAACTGGATAACTTTCCAGTGGCTCTCGTCTGCGTGTTGCCTCTGGGCGTGGACCGCTGTATTCCGATTCAGCCGCAATCGGTGATTGTGAAATATCGGTTTGCGGTCGGAAAGGATCACGTATATCAAGCGATACATATTTGAACGTTTGATAAGGAGCGAATTCCGGCAAGGGTTCTACCTTGCCATGATGTGCCTGTTTTGTTGTGTCGATGAAGTGTTCGAGGTCCGACATGTCGCCGCCACACGCAGTGAGCAATGTCGTGAAACCGAACAGCGGTATGAGTTTCAACCGTTGCATGGTTTATTCATCCTCCTCGATATATCGATAAGTAGTAGCCATCAGATCCATTTTCAATTTGCCAGCGGTGTTGCCGTTGCGCGCCATAACGCCGGTATCTTTTATATCAATGTTGCTTAGCGTTACGATTCTTGGAAGTGCCGCCAGTCCGCTGATGAATTTTCCGAACTGGTGGTATTGGCCTGTTACGCTGATGCGAATGGGATACTCTGCGTAAAATTCGCGTGGTATTTCGTTTTCCGGCTTGAAAAACTGAACCTCCAGACCGCTGGCAACACTTGTTTGAGATAAATCAACAAGCAAGCTTTCAATGTCTGTCTTGTTAGGTAGCTGACGAAGCATGACGTTGAACGTCTTCTTCATCTCCTCAAGCTGTTCAATATAAGCGGTGCGGTTGGCAGCCTTCGCCTGTTCGCTGTCGAATGTTGCACGTAGCTGTATCTCCTCAGCTTCGACCACCTTGAGCTTGTCAAATTGTGGCTTGATGACAAAGTGCGCCGCAGCTCCTATAACTACTGCACAACCTAATACGATGAGAATTCCGCGCAGTGCGAGCGGTGCTGTACCGATGCGCTTGAAATCTTCACCATCAATGTTTTGCAAATCACTGAATGTGTCGCTAAATCCCATCGTCAGACTCCGTGGTGTTGCTCGGTCGATCCTGAGTGACACTTAACTTGAACATCGAAATGCCATCAGTCTTGCCCGATTCGATAACATCCAGTCGAGGATTCTTGAAGTAGTCACTTCTATCCATACGCCGCATCAACGCTGAAACCCGTGCGTTTGATTCGGCCTTGCCTGCAAGAACCAGTTGCGATGTGCCAGTTTGCTTCATGGCAGTCAGATAGATTCCGTCAGGTAGTCGTGATGCAATTTCATGGAAGGTATGAACAATCTGGGGTCGTTGCCCCTGAAGCTGTTGAATGATCTCCATGCGTGCCAATAGATTATTTTTGGTCTCTTCCAGCTCTTTGATCTCCTCCAGCTCTTCTTGCAGAAGGGCGATCTCGGAACTTAGCCGATTGTTGCGTTGGTTCTGAAAATTAACTTTGTCCTCGGCATACTTGAATCCGGTAAAGCCGACAGCGGCAGCCAGACACAGGCATAGGCCCATGACAACGTAGAACTCTTTGTTGGTCTCTATCCTGTGCGTTTCTCGCCAGGGGAGTAGGTTAATACGCGTCATAGGTCTGCTCCTCGCATGGCCAGACCGCAGGAGATCATCATGGCTGGGCCATCATCCTTGAGTCGTTGTTTTGGAATGTCCGAGCCGACGCTCATTTCAGCGAACGGATCGGCAATGGTGGTGGGTGTTCCAATACGCTGCTCAATAAGCTCATCAACACCTGCAATACCCGTACATCCTCCTGCGAGTATTATCTGATCAACGTAATCGTTCTTGTCGGCGGAGAAGAAAAACTGCAAGAAACGATTGGCCTGTTGCACCATCAAGTCACGAAATGGTGTTAGCACTTCCGGGTCATAGTTATCGGGTAGTCCACCGACACGTTTGACGCGTCCGGCATCCTCGTAAGATAAGCCATAGCGACGCATGATCTCCTCTGTTAACTGTTTGCCGCCAAAAGGTTGCTCACGCGTATAGATTAGTTGCTGGTCACGCAGAACACAGAGGCTGGTCATGCTGGCACCCACATCCAGAATGGCTACTGTCTGGTCCAGTCCTTCGTTGGGAAGCTGATGTTTGATCAATTGGAATGCACCTTCCATGGTGTAGGGTTCGACGTCTACGACTTTGACATCCAGTCCGCCAATATCAGCGGCTGCGGTGCGATCCTCAACGTTCTCGCTACGTGAGGCTGCAAGCAGCACATCGACCATGTTACTGGCATCTTCCGAAGGGCCCATAACCTGAAAATCCAGATTGACCTCCTCAAGAGCGTAGGGAATATATTGGTCGGCCTCGAGTTGAATCTGGGCGTCCATTTCGTGATCTTTCAGATCATTGTGCATCTGAATCACTTTGGTGATTACCATGGCACTGGGTACAGCAACTGCACAGGCCTTGGTGCGTGTGCCAGAACGTTTTACTGCGCGGCGAATTGCTTCGCCCACAGCTTCCACATCCTGCAGGTTCTTTTCATTCACCGCATTGGCCGGTAACGGCTCCACGGTGTAGCTGACCACCTTGAAACCTTTCTTGGTAGGCTTCAGCTCAAGGAGCTTGACCGAGGTTGCGGTGATGTCCAGACCGATTAGGCCTGCGTTTCGGGATGATATTTTGAGTGCCATGTCAAGTTTAGCGCCCGTACTGCGAGTTTCCTTTAGCGTTAGTCGAGATTTTCTCGTCCAACTTCGCGGTATGAGTCACATTTCTCCTGGAAGTGCGTTAGTTGACCGGATTATTTGACGCGCTGAGCGTGTGAAACAGTTCGAGAGACAGAATTCCGGCGGTACTGCACGAAAGACAGTGGAAATAGCCTTCAGATTGCATAAGTGCCAGATAAGTTTTGGTTTTGCATCGCTGGCAGTTGATATAATCCGCAGAATCCACACGCGTATCGGCAACTAAATGCCTCACTCCAGTAATTCAAGACATAGACGCCGTCGTTCTCACCAATCTGGTCAAAGCGCCGCAGAAATATCCGCAGAAAATTCTGCAGGGACTGTTGCACGGGCTTCCGCTGGTGTCGGCAAGAGCAGCTGGCTTAAAAAACTATTCAAATGGCTTGCCATTTCCGGCATTTCACTTGGCATTCTTGCCGCAATAGGTGTGGGATATCTTTATTACACCATTGCTCCCGATTTACCTGATGTGCAGCAATTACGTGAGGTGCAGCTGCAAATGCCGCTACGCATCTTCACCGCAGATGGCGATCTGATTGCAGAGTACGGTGAAAAACGGCGTGAGCCTGTGCAGATATCGCAAGTACCTGAGAGTCTCAAGAACGCCATTATCGCCGCTGAAGACCAAACCTTCTATTCTCATCCCGGTGTAGCATGGCAAGGCCTTGCGCGAGCAGCTTTCCATCTGATCAAAACAGGGCGCAAGGGGCCGGGCGGAAGTACGATCACCATGCAGGTGGCTAGAAACTTCTTCTTGTCCAACGAGGTTACTTATGACAGAAAAATTCGCGAGATTTTTCTATCGTTCAAAATTGAGAACGAGCTTGATAAAGACGAGATCCTGGAGCTGTATGTCAACAAGATATATCTGGGTAACCGTTCTTACGGGTTCGCTGCCGCCAGTCGCGTGTATTACGGTAAGAGCATTACCGAGCTTGAGGTTGTGGAGTCCGCGATGCTGGCAGGATTACCCAAAGCCCCGTCACGGTACAACCCGGTAGTCAATCCGGAAAGAGCGTTGCTACGTCGCGACTATGTTCTGGGACGCATGCTGGCATTGGACATGATCGATCAAAGTACTCACGACAACGCCAGAGCTACGGGTGTCAGTGCCACGATGCATTATGCCAAGCCTGAAGCCGAGGCTCACTATGTGGGTGAGATGGCACGCTCTCGAGTCGAACAGTTGTTTGGCGAAAACTGGGCTAATGCCGGATACAACGTGTTCACTTCTATTCGCTCGGATGCGCAACGTTCAGCTAACGTCGCTTTGCGCAACGCCTTGTATGAGTACGAGCGCCGGCATGGCTATAGAGGTCCTATAGCACAGCTGGAGACAAACACATTGGCAGAGCGTGGTTTATTACTTGAAGCACTCGGCGAGCTTGGCACACCGGGCGATCTGGTGCCTGCAGCTGTTATGAGTATCCTGGACAATACAGCGACCGTTATGGCAGTTTCCGGCGGCGAATACACATTACCTTTTGAAGATATAGAGTGGGCGCGTGAGCGCCTGACCATCGATCAGTTGGGTGATGAGATTACCTCTGTAGATCAGGTGTTGGCCGTTGGTGATGTCATAGCGCTACAGCTACGTGAAGATGGCACCGTCCGTTTTGTTCAGGAGCCAGGTGTAGAAGGGGCCTTTATTGCCATTGAGCCTGCCAGCGGTGAGATTACGGCACTCGTCGGTGGCTATGATTATTATCGCAGCAAGTTTAATCGTGCAACACAGGCAAGACGCCAGCCGGGTTCAACGTTCAAGCCGTTCATCTACTCTGCAGCGTTGAACGCAGGTGATACGCCTGCCACTATTTATAACGATGCACCCGTGGTCTTTCACGATGATGCGCTGGAGGGTGAATGGCGACCGTCCAACTACAGTGGCAGGTTTTTTGGGCCTACCCGTTTGCGCGAGGCGTTGGTCAAGTCACGAAATCTGGTATCCGTCAGAGTATTGCGCGAGATAGGTATTCCCTACGCCGTTGATTATTCGCAGCGCTTTGGTTTTGCCGAAGAGAACCTGCCACCTGATTTATCGTTATCACTGGGTAGTGCAACCGTGACACCCATAGAATTAAGCTCTGCATTTTCAGTCTTTGCCAATGGCGGGTATAAGGTGCCACCACATTTCATCGAACGGGTGGAAGACCCACGAGGCAATGTTCTGTACAGCACACCCAAAGTCGTCTTGTGCGATGACTGCGATCCGGGCTTCGTCAATCCATTGCAAGCCGAAATGGATGCCGAAACAGCAGACCCGGCAGAGCCTGAACAGGGCGCAGCCGTTGCCGCCGATGCTGCCTTTGCAGCACTAATGGACGAAGACGCTACTGCCGAAGAAAGTGCGGCTGCCAGTGTTGAGCTCAAAAAGGTATTGCTCGATACTGTTGATGCGCCGCGCGTCATCGATGCAAGAAACGCCTACATAATGACAAGCATGATGCGTGAGGTTATACAGCGCGGTACGGCACGGCGAGCAGGTGAGGCCATAAAACGCTCTGATCTGGCGGGCAAGACAGGCACCACGAACAATCAGCTGGATGCCTGGTTTGTGGGTTATAACAGCGATGTGGTTGCGGTGGCCTGGATAGGTTCCGATGGACTTGATCCGCTGGGGCGAGGTGAGGCTGGCGGCGTAGCGGCACTTCCTATGTGGACGGAGTTCATGAGCAATACGATCACAGGTACACCAGAAACAGAGTTAACCGAGCCTGAAGGCATAAAGCGGGTGCGCATCGACCGCAATACCGGTGAGCCAGCAGCGGGTGATAACACTGTGTTCGAACTCTTCATGGAAGAGAACATGCCTGATGAGGAATCGATCCAGCGTGCCGAGGCAATAGAAAACCAAAGTCCGGGTGCTGTTGCTGCGCCTGTGCAAAAATCCAGAAAAGAGAAGGTAGAGGAGGTGGATTCCCTGTTTTAGGATTCGTGAAATAATTGTTGGCTTGGCGGTGAAGGCTGCGCGTATTACGTCCGGGAGGTACCTTCGGCTTTATCATTCAGGATAACGCTCGTGAGTCCTGTTACATCATTAAATACCGTTTAGAGAGCTCAGCATAAACCGATAGATGTTGAAGTGCGTTTCTCAACATCTATCGGAGCTTCCTTTGCGAGCTACTAAAGCCTTATTATTTCTTCTTGCTCTGTTCCCAGTATCTGGTATCAGCAATGTCGAAGCTGCAACGTTGTACGGCACAGTCTATGGAGGCTCTGACCCTCTCGCTGAAGTTACTGTAAACCTTTTTGATACCTCTACAGGTGATATAAAGGGGAGGCAGCTTACTACATCATCTGGTTTCTATGAATTTGTTATAGATGATGGTGAGTACCGCTTGCAGATACTGCCGAGCGAAAACAGTGGCTTTGACGAATCATATGTTAACAACATTGTCGTTAACGACAATGATGTAAAACAGAATGTTCTGTTAATTGAGGATTCAGGCTTTTCTCAGACAAGCACGGTAAGTGGATTGTTGAAGATGCCTGATGGCACACCGGTACAGGAGGTATGGGTTTCGGCACAAGGGAATGAAGGTACAGACCACTATGCTTCCGGTCGTACAGATGCACAGGGTGCCTATAGTTTGTCTCTGGTGCCGGGTAGCTATGCAATACGAGTGTATACAAGCGATACGGCCTTCGTCATGCAAGGGGGTGACTATGTGTCTCTGGGTATTTCTACTTACGACAGTGTCATAGAAGATTCGCTGGAGATTAGTGCCGATACAGTGCTGGACGATAAGATACTACCCTTTGTGCTGGTGAATGGGAAAACAACTGACGAAAACGGGGTGGCTCTGGCGGGAACTCAAATAACGGCTGAAAAAAGCGGTGATGAAGAATATTCATCTGGCTACCTCCATAGTGCATTATCAGATGATAATGGGAATTACCTGCTGGCCTTGCCTATTGGTACTTATCGTGTCTCATTGCAGTTCGCTGAATCTACCCGAGGCGTAGGTAGCGCCCGATACACTGATCTGGACTTTTCAACCGATGAGAGCCGTGACTTTGCGGTTGAGATAAATCAGACAGTTGCGCTAAGTGGCGTTGTGAAGATGCCAGACGGAACACCGATACAGGAGGCATGGGTTTCCGTGCAAGGTAATGAAGGCACTGATCACACCGCTTCAGGTAGTACTGATGCACAGGGTGTCTATAGTCTGCCTTTGTTGCCGGGTAATTACTCTATTCGTGTGCACACAAGCTACTCGGCATTCATCATGTTAGAAGGTGACTCCGTTTATTTAGGTGATTCTTCCTTTGACAATGTTTTAGATGATGCACTGGAGATCGCATCAGATACAGTGCTGGACGACATGGTATTGCCCTTTGTACTGGTGAGTGGACAAACTACCGACGATAAAGGAGTGCCTCTGGCCCAGGTAGACGTGAAGGCTGAACTGACAAGCGCTGTTGAATATTCAAATGGTGACCCAAACAGGACTACATCAGATGAGGAAGGGAACTACGTTCTTGCTTTGCCTGTGGGTACTTATAGTGTCTCACTACAGTTTTCCGATTCCAGCCAAGGTGTAGGTGGTGCTGACTACACCGATCTTCGCTTTTTAATTGATGAGAATCGTGACTTTGCGGTTACGGTAAATGATGCTCTTGCGTTAAGTGGTATTGTGAGAATGCCAGATGGTACACCGGTTCAGGATGTCTGGTTATCTGTGACTGGAATTGAAGGCACAGAGTACTATGTGTCCAGTCGCACTGATGCCCAGGGTGTATATAGCCTGTCAGTACTGCCGGGGAGTTACTCGATGCGCGTGTATACAAACCAGTCGGCTTTTATCATGCTCGAAGGTAAGCCTGTGTCCCTGGGAGATTATACCTACGACGAAATCATAGATGAGAATCTGGAAGTATTAGCGGATGTCGCTCTTGATGATCTGGTAATGCCCTACGTCTATGTCTCCGGGCAGACAAGCGATAGCAATGGACTGGCAATAGGAAATATAAATATAACAACTGAGTTGTCAGATGACGACGGTGAATTTAATGGATACCGCAGTCAGGTAAGTTCTGATTCAGAGGGAAATTATTTATTGCTTTTGCCTGAGGGGGATTTTGATTTATCTATTTTTCCTGACCAGAACAATGGGTTCAAAGAGATCAGGATCAATAATCTCAGCTACACAAGCAACACACTTCAAAACATCAGCATGAATCACATCGATGAAAAAGCGCCCAGGATAGTATCCAGTCCTGTAGTTTCGAGTGTTACCGACTCAATAGCTCAAGTTGAGTGGCAGACCGATGAGCCAGCGACCAGTGAGGTTATTGTTAACGGTGTGAGTTTTACAGTTCCCGGTCTGCATACCGGTCATGCGGTTCCATTATCAGATCTATTGGCGGGCACTGTGCATGATGTGCAGGTGATGTCCAGCGATTCAGCAGGCAATGGTCCGACAATGAGTCAGACTGTTGTATTCAAAACGAAAACCGCGCCTGATCTTGTGCCGCCCGTAATGGTGAAAGGCCCAGTGGTCAGCAGTATTTCGAGGAACACTGCGGCGGTGAAGTGGGTCACTAATGAGCCTGCCAAAACCAGCCTTGATCTGATTTTCAGTAACGAGACAAGCACCCTTGAATTAGAGGGATTTCGTACAGAGCATAAAATCGAGCTGAGCGATTTACAACCCCTGACTCAGTATACGATTGTGGTCAATGCTGAGGATGCTAAAGCCAACGCTATGGAGCCTGGTGCGCCAAGAGAATTTCGTACACTGGCGGCTCCCGATGTCGATGCGCCCATCATTGTGGGATGGCCGCTAGTAACAAATGTTACCGATTCTGAAGCGAGCATCGAGTGGAGAACAGAGGAGCCTTCTACTAGTGGTTTATCTCTCAAGCAGGGCGATAAATATATGGTATATGGCGATGACGAGCTAACCACCAATCACGAAATCAGGCTTACTGGATTGTTACCTTCGTCGGAATATGACTACACAGTTTCATCTACTGATAGTGCTGGCAACGGCCCCATTCTAAGTGGGACACAGCAGTTCACCACCAGGCTCGGCGCAGATGCTCAAGCCCCGGTTTTGGTAAAACCACCAGTCGCACATGGCCTGTCAAGACATAATGCAACAATTCACTGGAAGACAGATGAGCCTGCCAGTGTGCTTGTTGAATACGGTTTGGTATTGGAAGACCTTGATCTGGTTAGCTCGCGAGCCAGACTGAAAAAAAATCACGTTCTACGGTTGGTAGATTTACTTGAGGACACAGAGTACTTCTACAGAACGCGCTCGACCGACAGTAGTGGTAACGAGAGAGTATCTAACCTGGCATCGTTTACAACCAGTAAAATTCCTGATGATAAAAAACCGGTATTTACTCAATTACCAAAAATTGAAGGACGCACCGATACCACAGCGACAATTTCATGGCAGACAGATGAACCTACCACCGCCGTGCTTGAGTACGGAAAAAGTCGAAACATTACATCACGTAAAAATAGTGCGGAGTTAAGCACCAGACATCAATTCACTCTGGCTGGTTTGCTACCGGGAGAGGTTTATTCATTCATTGCCTATTCCGAGGATGTCAGTGGCAATGCTGCAAAACATAGCAGCTACGCGCAACAACAGCTGGCAGATTCAGAGAGCACTGATTCGGATTCTCAGGATGATGCCACAGCAGTGCTTGAAGATATCATTGATTCATCTGACACAGGTTTTGCTACCAATTTGCTCCCGGATGCCATAGCCCCTGATTTTTCTGTTGCGCCTGCCATCGTGTCGGTAGCTGCAGACCATGCGATATTGCGTTGGCAAAGTGATGAAATTGCCAGCTACACAATCAGCTATGGCCTGTCGAGTGGCGCACAGGATTTCACAATAGGTGAAGTGGAGTACGGTTCAGCACCATTGGTAGTGCTACCGAATTTGCTGCCTGAAGAATCTTACACAGCAACTATTTCGTTGATTGATGTAGCGGGGAACCGCAGTATTACCGATGAGATCGTCTTTACTACATTATCCGAGGCAGACGGTACCGTGCCTGAGATTCTGCCAGGATCCAGTATTCGTGCAACCCAGGACAATACATTGGTAGCCAGCTGGGAAACAGACGAATTCACGACAGGGCAATTGGCCTGTGTTTCTGATACGGATGCCGAGGTTCGGCGTGCAAGATCTGAAGATATGCAATTACGGCACGAGCTTGAGTTGAATGAGCTGTTAAGCGATGCCCGATATACATGTACTATAACGTCCAGCGATTTAACCGGTAATACTGTCGCACTAGAAGCGATAGTCACAATGTCAGATGTAGCGCCGGTGATTGAAACGCCTGTAGCTGTTGATCCACCTGTCGTACCGGTAGGTACCGACAAACCCGCCGAAGAGACAGATCCTGTTGACCCAATCGTCGTTGTCGATACAGACGGTGATGGTGTCATCGATTCCGAGGATGCATTCCCGCTGGCAAGCGATGAGTGGCTTGATACTGATAAAGACAATATCGGTAATAACGCAGACACTGATGATGACAACGATGGCTTGCCTGATGGTTTTGAATTCTCACAAGGGCTTGATCCCCTGTTTGCCGGCGATGCTGCTGCGGATCTGGACAAGGACGGCTTGAGTAATCTGATCGAGTATCAGGCAGGTAGTCAACTGGATAAAGACGATGTATCACCCATACTATTGGCTCCCTCTGACATCGTCGTTGATTCGACAGGACTTTTAACCTCTGTCGCGATAGGCACTGCTAGTGCTATTGATATGAAGGATGGAAATTTGAATGCAACGGTTGATAGTGATGGAAATTTCGCACCTGGCAGGCACAGTGTGACATGGTCAGCTATTGATGCTACCGGCAACCGATCTACGACAGTGCAGATCATTGATGTGGTGCCACAGGTAGCATTTGTGTCGAAAGGTATGGTTGAGGAAGGCGATACGCTGACGCTTGAGTTCCACTTGAATGGTGAAGCCGCCGAGTATCCTGTTGTTATTCCTTATGTGATATCAGGCGATGCGATTCCCGGGCTTGATTACGAGATGCGTGATGGTGAAGCAATCATTGAAAGTGGCACCCTCGGAACGGTTGATATTCAAACGCTGCAGGATGACGAGATGGAGCTGCGTGAGAAATTGATAGTTACGCTGGGTACGCCAGAAAATGCTGTGCGCGGTAATCAACCAGAGCACACCGTGTTCATTGTAGATGAAAATGTGGCACCACGACTATCGGTGACGGCTTTGCAGAACGGACGTCAGGTGAGTACCGTTTACGCAGACAAAGGTATGGTGTCTGTCAGGGCACGTGTTGTCGATGTGAATCAGCTCGATACACATAGCTTTGACTGGAGTGGTTCAAACGATAATCTGCTGGCTATTGAGGGCTACACAAACTCTGAGTTTCTTATTGATCCTTCGACGCTGGCCAATGGCACCTACGAGCTCAAACTGCGTGTCACTGATTCGGGGTCGCCAACTCAAGCCACCACCATATCTGATCACATTCTGGTAAAGCAATCAGCTCCAGTGTTAAGTATTGAACTGGATACGGATAAAGACGGATTGTCTGATGCCTATGAGGGTTTTGGTGATGCCGACCTGGATCGAGTGCCGGATTATCTGGATAACATCAATGATGCACATCTGTTGTCGACTCGTGATGGTGGCGCTGTCATGCAAGCCAGTCCTGGAATTTCGTTACGACTTGGCGACACGTCTTTTGGTAGCGGCTCGATTTCGCCACAAATTGCCATTGCTGATCTGCCGGTCGGTTTGTCCGGAGAGGCGTCTGTAGATGAAAAATTTGAGTTTTTGTCAGGTGTGTTCGATTTTGAAATCATCGGTGGTTTGTCGGGTGAGAGTCAGCTGGTAGTGCTCCCTCTTGAAGATCCACTTGGCGGGAGCTCTGTTTATCGCAAATACGATGTCGGAAGTGGCTTATGGCGCGATTTCGATATAGATGCTTTCAATATAGTGAGTTCTGCACCGGGTAATGCTGCATCGTGCCCTTCGCCTGGTGGTGATGAATATGTCAGCGGATTGGTGGAAGGCAATTATTGTGTTCAATTGCAGATTCAGGATGGTGGACCAAACGATGCTGATGGTGTGGCAAACGGTTCGATAAAAGATCCGGGAGCCGTGGCTTCACCCAGGCCGGATAGTACTGAGTCTGCACCTGATACCGTTAATCCAGATGTAGATGGAGAAGATAGCAATGGTGTAGATGAGAGCGGCGCTAATAATCCTGATGGTGAGAATGCGCCACCTGTCGCAGAAGCGGCACCTGAAGTTTTCGCACGCACGGGCTCTGGTAGTTTGTCAGGATTGGGTTTGTTGGTGCTGGCAATGACAGGATTGCACAAACTTCGCTCAAGACGAACATTGGCAGCCTGGAGCCTGTCCGAAAACAGACTTGGTGGGAGAGGCGTATTCGTCAATTGAAGACAGGGCTAAACGGGATCGGCCACACTCAACTCACGTACTGCTTCCACCATCACGCCAAGGTTCTCCGGATTCACATGTTGATGAATGCCGTGGCCGAGGTTAAATACATGTCCGGGGCCTGAGCCGTAGCTATCAAGTACGCGCTGTACTTCGTTGCGAATACTTTCAGCTGAGCCATACAGCACGGAGGGGTCAAGGTTGCCTTGCAGTGCTATTCTGTCGCCAGTGCGTGCACGCGCATCGGCAAGGTCTGTAGTCCAGTCCACGCCTAGCCCATCGCAGCCGGTGTCAGCCATGAGGTCAAGCCATTGCCCGCCGTTCTTGGTAAAAAGCACGACGGGGACTTTGCGTCCGTCTGCCTCACGCGTAAGGCTATCGACGATCTGTTGCATGTAGCGTAAAGAGAATTCGCGATAGTTGGCTGGTGCCAGAACACCGCCCCAGGTGTCGAATACCATGAGTGACTGAGCGCCAGCTTCAACTTGTGCGTTGAGATAGCTGATAACGGATTGAGCAGTCTTGTCCAGAAGTTTATGCAAAGTAGCAGGGTCGCTGAACAACATGCCTTTGACTTTGGCAAAATCTTTTGTGCCACCGCCTTCCAGCATGTAAGTGGCCAGTGTCCAGGGGCTACCCGAAAAACCTATTAGTGGAACTCGGCCATTGAGTTCTTTGCGGATGGTGCTGACAGCATCCATCACATACCGAAGTGAATCATTCGGGTCGGGGACCGGCAGCTTTTCAACATCCGCTGCGCTCTTGACGGGATTTGAAAATTTTGGACCCTCACCCGCTTCAAAATGCAAGCCAAGCCCCATCGCATCGGGGATGGTGAGTATGTCGGAGAACAATATTGCCGCATCCAGATTAAATCGATTAATCGGTTGCAAGGTGACTTCGCAGGCGAGCTCCGGGTTGCTACACAGGCTCATGAAGTCACCGGCCTGCTTTCGCACTCGCAAGTATTCAGGCAGATAACGGCCTGCCTGTCGCATGACCCATACAGGCGTGCGTTCAACCTCTTCACGATTGAGGGCTCGTAGGTATAGATCGTTCTGTAGTTCTGCGCTCATTATTGTTTGTTCTTTTGCCGCTTAGTCGGATCAGTCAGAGTTGCCCGCAGGCAGCAGGTGTTGTTATTACGCTACTTGTGGTTCTGCCGAAACTGCAGGCACGGTGTTTAAAAATTTGACTATGCCATCAGCAGCGTTGCGTCCTTCGAAGACGGCCGTGACCACAAGGTCGGAGCCGCGGACCATATCGCCACCGGCAAATACCTGCGGGTTACTTGTCTGGTGCATGTATTGAGCTTTTTCAGGTGCTAGTACTCTGCCACCATCATCGGTGTTGATGTCAAAGTCGGTAAACCAGTTTGCCGGATTAGGCCGGAATCCAAAAGCTATCAGAACCGCCTCAGCCGGAATGATTTGTTCGGTACCATCCACCACTTCTGGCATGCGGCGGCCGCGGGTATCAGGCTCTCCCAATTTGGTGGTAACAACCTTGACGCCTGTGACGTTACCAGCGTCATCACCAACGATTTCCACAGGTTGTCTGTTCCATAGAAACTCGACACCTTCCTCTTTTGCGTTTTTAACTTCGCGGCGTGAACCCGGCATGTTCTTTTCATCTCGGCGATACGCGCAGGTGACCGATTTTGCACCCTGACGGATAGAGGTTCTGTTGCAATCCATGGCGGTATCACCCCCGCCAAGCACCACCACTCGCTTATCTTTAAGGTTTACAAAATTGGCCTCGTCGGTGTCCCAGCCGTATTGATAATTAACATTGGATATGAGAAACGGTAAGGCTTCATGCACGTTGTTCATATCTTCACCGGGAAATCCGCCTCGCATGGATGTGTAGGTGCCCATTCCAAGGAACACGGCATCGTAGTCATCAAGCAATGTCTGGAAGGCGATGTCTTTGCCAATTTCCGTATCGAGAACAAACTCTATACCCATCTCTTCCATGATCTCGCGGCGCGTGAATACCACTTCTTTTTCGAGCTTGAAGGGTGGAATACCAAAGGTGAGCAGACCACCGATTTCAGAGTACTTGTCGTAGACAACTGCTTTGACGCCGTTGCGTGTGAGTACATCTGCACAGCCCAGTCCTGCAGGTCCTGCACCTATGACAGCAACCTTGTGGCCGCCAGGTTTGATTGACGACATATCCGGGCGCCAACCTTGCTTGAGTGCTTCGTCAGTAATGTATTTTTCTATAGATCCGATGGTGACTGCGCCAAAGCCATCGTTAAGCGTACAGGCACCTTCACACAGTCTGTCTTGTGGACATACACGGCCACACATTTCAGGCAGTGAATTAGTTTTGTGTGACATTTCAGCGGCTTCAAACAGATTGCCCTCCGCAACCAGTTTTAACCAGTTGGGAATGTAGTTGTGTACCGGGCACTTCCATTCACAATACGGATTGCCACAGGCAAGGCAGCGAGAGGATTGTGCTGCGGCTTTCTCCGGGTTGAATTGCCCGTAAATTTCCTTGAAATGCTTGATACGAACTGGTGCCTTGATCTTTTTCGGATCCTTTCGTGGCAGTTCGAGAAACTGAAACGTCATATCACTCATAGATTGTTCTCTGCGATTTACCTTACGGCGCACATTTGCACGTAAATGTGCTTGGTCGGGCAGTTACTCATACGTAGTGTCCGGCGGAGTAGGCGTGTGATCAGCCTATAGGGCTGTCCGAGAATAACGATCGAGGCTGAAAGGGCCCCGCGACAGTGTAAAATTTTGAGTCAGATTTTCTCGTCAATTAAGGTGAATAGTTGTTCTATTCGCCGAGATTTACGAGGAAAGCTGGCAAAAATATCACGCTGTCGGAAGGTCGCCTCCGGTACGGTCAGCTTATTTTCGAACAAGCTCTTGGGCTTATCATACCGTTCATTGGCAAGATTTGGGCGGCCTGGCTGACGGTGAATCTCGCTTTGCCGGGGTTGGCAGCAGGCACGGCTGTTATACAGAAAGCTTGGTCTTGATGATTTTGCTCACGCTTCCCATGTCTGCCCGGCCTTGCATCTGTGGTTTCACCAATCCCATAACCTTCCCCATGTCCTTGACTGATGTGGCACTGGCCTTGCCGATGGCAGCGTCGATAATCTGGTCTATCTCTGCGTCTGAGAGTTGCACGGGCAGGTAGGTCTGGATTAATTCGGATTCAGTCTGCTCGACGGCGACCAGGTCTTCCCGACCAGCTTTGGAATATTGAGCAATTGATTCCCGGCGCTGCTTCAGCATTTTATCGAGTAGCGCGATGACATTATCTTCGTCAAGCTCGATGCGTTCGTCAACTTCACGTTGCTTGATGGCTGCCGAGACTAGCCGTAATGTGCCAAGGCGCTGCTTTTCGCCTGCCTTCATCGCTGTCTTGATGTCGTCAAGAATTCGTTTTCGAGTGTCGCTCATTTATCAGGTCTCACTGTAGGGGCCCGGTGAGGCCACACCGGCGTGAGACGGAATTTACGCACACGCAGCAAGGCGCAGGATAGGCCGGATCGTATTTCCAACCAGGGCTGGATAACTGACTGTGCCCGGCGGTCACGCGCGTCGGGTGATCGGCCGCCAGACAGGCTTTATGCCTTTAGTAATCTATCGGTTGACGGACCACTAATACATGCGTACGCGACGTGAAGATTCTTTCGATACCTTCTTTTGATGACGTTTTACCGCTGCAGCAGCTTTACGCTTGCGTTCCGTCGTGGGCTTTTCATAGAACTCGCGACGACGCGTTTCAGTCAGGACACCGGCTTTTTCGCATGAGCGTTTGAAGCGGCGCAGGGCCATTTCGAAGGGCTCGTTTTCTTTAACTCGTACTGAAGGCATTAATGAATACTCTGCTTAGCTATGAGGCTGAACGTTGGACAGCCCACTATCATAACTGTTTTTCAACTGTTTTCGTGCCAGAATTTCACGCGATGAGTTAATTATTTGAGACCCATGATAACCCTTGGTGTAGAAAGTTCGTGTGACGAGACTGGTCTGGCCCTGTATTGCAGCTCGCAGGGGCTGCTGGCCCATACCCTGTTCAGTCAGGTTGATTTGCACGCGCTATATGGCGGGGTGGTGCCTGAGCTCGCCTCCCGGGACCACGTAAAACGCCTGGTACCGCTGACACGCGAAGTCTGCGACAAGGCGGGCATAACGCTGTCGCAGATAAGTAACGTTGCCTACACGCGAGGGCCAGGTCTGGCTGGCGCGCTGCTCACCGGAGCGATGATGGCGCGTTCTCTGGCGTGGTCGCTGGATGTGCAGGCTTTGGGTGTCCACCATCTGGAGGGACATCTACTTGCGCCGATGCTGGAGGAGCAGCCACCAGCTTTTCCGCTGGTGTGTCTGCTGGTATCGGGTGGGCACACGCAATTGATTGAAGTCAGGGGGCTGGGCGATTACACCCTCATGGGGGAGACTATTGACGATGCAGCGGGCGAAGCCTTCGACAAGACCGCTAAAATGATGGGTCTGGGTTATCCCGGCGGGGCGGCACTTTCAGCGCTCGCTCAATCGGGTGATGCCAAAGCGGTCAGCCTGCCAAGGCCGATGTTGAATCGACCGAATCTGGATTTTAGCTTCAGTGGGCTGAAGACAGCGGCAATCACGCGCTGGAAGGCGTTTTCGGGTACTGAAGCTGAAAGGCAGATATTCATGGCAGATCTGGCAGCAAGTTTTGAACTTGCCGTTGTTGATGTGCTGATGGGCAAAAGTGTCAAGGCATTGGAGCAGAGTGGTTTGTCCACGCTGGTCATATCTGGAGGTGTCAGTGCCAACCGCACCTTGCGTGCTGCGGCTGACGCTATGCAGCGTAGTGAGAAACTGACCGCCTTCTACCCCAGACTGGAATTTTGCACAGACAATGGCGCCATGATCGCACTTGCCGGCTCACGGCGGTTCATGCGTGGCGAAGCTGATGAGCTTGCAGTTAATGTCAGGCCGCGCTGGCCTCTGGAGGAATTGACTTCGAACTCGAAGTTGCGATCTGATTATCTATAAATCCAGGCCTCCAACGCGAGTCCATCCACTTGATAGTCCGTCCACTTGCCAGTGTGGAGCACCACATTATCAAGCCTTCGGACTACTGTTTCAGCGCTTCCCGATAAGAGGCTCACTACCGTCAATCAAGCGACTGATGTTGCTTCTGTGCGTGTAGAAAAGGAACCCTGCGATAATCACGAATGCCAGAGCGAACACGTGCTGAGCGTCAAACAGCAGGTAGAGCGGTACCAACACAAATGTTACCAGCGCTGCCAGTGACGAGCGCTTGAATGTCAGGCTCACGGCTAGCCATGTCAGCAAAGCAAGTGCGCCCACCGAAAGGCTGACGCCAAGCAATGCGCCCAGTGCTGTCGCTACGCCTTTACCGCCCTGAAACTGGAAAAATATCGGGTAGAGATGTCCAAGAAACGCAGCGATGGCGGCCAGGGCAATAGTGGGCGGGTGTGATGTCATCATCGCTGTGACAAACACGGGTAGAAACCCCTTCAAGCCATCGCCCAGTAGAGTCAGTGCGGCAGGTAGTTTGCCACCCACGCGTAGAACATTGGTGGCACCCGGATTGCCGGAACCCTTGGTGCGCGGATCGTCCAGCCCCATGGCGTGGCAGACCAGAATTGCAGCAGACACCGACCCTGCAAGATAGGCAAGCACAGCTGTAATAAGCGCTGGTAACGCAAGTTCGGCAGTCAACATGTAATAGACTCTGCTAATCGACAAGGCATGCACTATAAAATAGATGAGCATTAAGAGCTATGGGCTTGAATCGCTGCAGTGCCAGGCTCAATGTTGCTTGCGCCCGCGGCATCATCAGGATCGTTTGTCATGAGTACGCTGATACAACCCGCACCAATTCGCACCGTAAGACGTCAGTTTCTCAAATCACTGGATAGCTTTGACTCGCATGCTGCTGTTTTCGAGGCGGTGAGTGATCGCTTGCTTGCTCGCCTGGAGCTGCTGGCAATCAAGCCCTCACGGGTGCTGGATCTGGGTTGCCGGACCGGTTACCAGCTGGCGGCTCTGGCGCAACGCTATCCGGAAGCGGAAATTGTCGGCGCTGATCCTGCTCCCGGTAAACAAGCCAGGCTACCTCGTAGCTGGCCGCGCTGGTTGCGCCGCTCACAACCGGCAGAGCCTGGCAGGGTTGCCTGTGATCCGCATGAGTTGCCGTTTGCTACCGGAAGTTTTGATCTGGTTATTTCCAATCTGTTGCTGCCCTGGTGCCATGCCCCGCACAGGGTATTTGAGGAAGTGGCTAGAGTGCTTGCCCAGGATGGTGCTTTCATGTTTACCAGCGCAGGCCCTGATACATTGATGGAATATCGGCGCTCATGGGCATCTATCGACGGCCATTTGCATGGTTTCGGGCTAATCGATATGCATGATCTGGGCGATACGATGATGGCGGCAGGATTTGCAGCTCCTGTGCTGGATAGAGATAATCTGATGGTGGATTACCCTGACATTTCCTCGTTGCAAAAGGAGTTGCGATCGTTGGGGGCGAGCAACATTGCCACTGGCCGAAGAGCGGGGCTAATGTCTCATAGTGTCGATGCCAGACTAGGCAGTACCGTCAGTTCTGATGAAAGGTTTCCCGTCACACTGGAGCTCGTTCAAGGGCATGGATGGAAAGGCAGTTTGCAATCTGTAACCAATGTATCTGGAGATGTCAGCATTTCAGTCGATAGTCTCAGAGGCTCCTGGAGTCAGAAAGTTGGCCGAAAGCGCTAGAATTGGATCCACCCGAAACACAAGAATCCTTATATTTCGGGTGAATGGATTAGGTGAATGGACTAGGTCGATGGATTACGTAAACGGACTAATAGTGGCTGTCATAATCCCTCAGCCCTAAGCCAGAAATACTCCGGACGTAAGTTATATTGGTATTGTTGCCAACCTGGATCTACAGTTGGCCAGAACATCGCATACACAACTGAGTGGGAAGTTTCGGCGTAAACAATGCATGATTGAAGTTCAGGATGAGAAAGGCACCACCACCCGGCTCATAGTGACAGCCAACCGGTCAATGAGCTGGAAGGCGAACTTGTATCTTGCTGCCAGTCTTGGCTTTATCTGCATGGGTGTGGCGGTAGCAATGGCAACATACGGATTGTGGATGGTCATACCGTTTGCAGGCCTTGAGATTGTGTTTATCGTTGCCTGTCTTTATCTGACCCTCAAGCGCCTGTCACGTCAGGAAGTAATAACGGTAAACAATGAGGCGATCACGCTGGAGTGGGGTTACAATCGTCCGGATGTCGTAGTAAATCTGCCCCGCCGATGGAGCCGTTTGTCGTACCAATGCAAGGACAGTGCGTTTGAAGTCGGAGATCTGTGTCTTTCAGCACACGGAAAACGGTACGATCTTGGTCGGTGTCTTAATCGCGAAGAGAAAAAGGCGCTATATGGTGAGCTGCAGTTGGCGCTTGCCAAATAGCTTGTGACTGAACGTCATAGGTGATGGTCCAGAAAGTTATATTCGATGTATCAAATTGCCCAATTACAAATTGGGCACTTACGTATACTCTTGACCGGTTAAAGAATATGAAGAAAAATTCGATCGAATCCTTCGCCGGTATTCTTGCAACCAGACAGCATTTGCGGGACATCAGGTCTACGATATTTTATGCATGAAAAACAGAAATTACAGTTATCGATCTATGGAGAGTGGGTTATGAGGTCTAGCGTTTACCGATCGGGTTTTCGTTGGGCGTTCCTGACGGTTCTGTTACTGGCGCTCCCATTGGGTGCCTGGGCAGACTGGGGCGCATTGAATATGACCAAGGGTGTCACAGAGATAAGCAATGAGGTTTATACCCTCCATATGCGGATCTTCTACATTTGCTGCGCTATCGGTGCCGCCGTTTTCGGCGTCATGATCGTCTCCATGTTTCTGCATCGAAAATCGCGGGGAGCAAAGCCTGCAACATTCCACGAAAGCACCTCGGTAGAAATTGTCTGGACCGTCGTGCCATTGGTTATTCTTATTGTCATGGCAATTCCGGCAGCCAGAGTGCTTATCAAGATGGAGGACTTCAGCGATTCTGAAATGTCCATCAAGGTAACCGGCTACCAGTGGCGCTGGCACTACGAATACATGGAAAGCGGCGTCAGTTTTTATAGCCAGCTGGACGCAGAACACAACAAGGCGCGTCAGCAGGGTGCCGACGTCGATCTGGCAGAGACGTTTACCGGCACCGACTTCAACGGTGAGGAGGAGGTATACCTGCGACAGGTTGATAACGAGCTCGTGGTGCCGGTAGGCAAAAAAATTCGTTTTCTACACACAGCTGCTGATGTTATCCATTCCTGGTGGGTGCAGGATCTCGCCATCAAGAAGGATGCAATTCCGGGTTTTATCAACGAAAACTGGGCACGCATCGAGGAGCCCGGAATCTACCGGGGCAAATGCGCGGAGCTTTGCGGAAGAGACCATGGATTCATGCCTGTTGTCGTCAGGGCTGTACCGCAGGAAGAATTTGATGCATGGGTCGCCGACAAGCAACAAGCCATGGCTCAAGCAGATACTGAGAGTGGTCGTCAGTGGTCACACCAAGAGCTGGTGGCGACAGGTAAAGAGGTGTATCAGGCTAATTGCATGAGCTGCCATCAGGCCGAGGGTCAGGGAATACCGGGCATGTTTCCCGCCATTTCAGGCAGTGACATCGCTACCGGCAGTATCGACAAGCACATCAACACCGTTATGGAAGGAATAGAGGGCACCTTGATGTCACCTTTTGGCTCGGTATTGTCAGATGCCGATATTGCAGCAGTCATTACTTATCAAAGAAACGCACTGGGCAACGCCATGGGCGATACGCTACAGCCTGCACATATCGGCTCGCTGCGAAAAGACATCGATATAAAAGCACCGTCCAGCGTTGCATCGGCGGCCAATACCATTGAAACAGAGGGAGTCAACTGATGAGTTCTAATGATGTTACCCATCACGCGGCTGATGATCACGATCATCATCATGACCACGACGAGCATGGTCCAGCGCCAGGGTTAATGCGCTGGGTTACGACTACAAACCACAAAGACATCGGTACCTTGTATCTGTGGTTCTCGCTTATCATGTTTTTTATCGGTGGCGCTATGGCACTGGTTATCCGCGCTGAGTTATTTCAGCCCGGTATCCAGATCGTTGATCCGATGTTTTTTAATTCCATGACCACCATGCACGCCATCGTCATGATCTTTGGTGTGGTCATGCCAGCGTTTGTCGGCTTGGCTAACTGGATGATTCCGATGATGATCGGCGCTCCGGATATGGCGCTGCCCAGACTGAACAACTGGTCTTTCTGGATCATGCCTTTCGCTTTCACTATCATGCTCTCCACACTGTTCATGGATAGTGGTGGTCCGGCAGGTGGCTGGACCTTGTATCCACCGCTGGTATTGCAGATGGGTGACAGTTTTGCCTACGTTATATTTGCCATACATTTTCTGGGTATTTCATCGGTCATGGGCTCGATTAACATCGTCGCTACCATCTTCAATATGCGCGCGCCCGGCATGACCTTCATGAAGATGCCTATGTTTGTATGGACCTGGCTGATCACGGCGTATCTACTCATCGCAACCATTCCGGTATTTGCCGGTGCGGTAACCATGCTGCTCACCGACCGCTTCTTTGGTACCAGCTTTTTCAGTGCTGCTGGTGGTGGTGATCCGGTCATGTTCCAGCACATTTTCTGGTTTTTCGGCCATCCAGAGGTTTATATCCTGATCTTGCCGGCATTCGGAATCGTGTCGTCCATCATTCCGACATTTGCCAGAAAGCCATTGTTTGGTTATGACTCAATGGTCTACGCTACGGCATCAATCGCCTTTCTGTCTTTCATAGTCTGGGCTCACCACATGTTCACCACAGGCATGCCGTTGGCGGGCGAGCTGTTCTTCATGTTCTCTACCATGCTGATTTCCGTTCCCACAGGCGTCAAGGTGTTTAACTGGGTAGCGACAATGTGGCGTGGGTCGATGACCTTCGAGACGCCGATGCTGTTTGCCATCGGCTTTGTCATCATGTTTACCGTAGGGGGTCTGTCAGGTCTGATGCTGGCGATAACACCTGCCGACATCCAGTATCACGACACCTATTTTGTGGTGGCTCACTTTCACTACGTACTGGTGCCTGGTGCCATCTACTCCCTGATGGCAGCGACGTATTACTGGATGCCTAAGTGGACCGGTAATATGTACGATGAGAAACTGGGGAAGCTGCATTTCTGGATTTCCACAGTGTTCGTCAACGTCCTGTTCTTCCCCATGCATTTCGTGGGTCTTGCCGGCATGCCTCGGCGTATCCCGGATTACAGCTTGCAATTTGCAGACTGGAACATGATTGCCACCATCGGTGCTTTCGGTTTCGGCTTCAGTCAGCTTATGTTTGTGTACATCATCGTCAAGTGTGTACGTGGTGGTGAGAAGGCGACTGCTGAAGTCTGGGAAGGCGCCAGAGGTCTTGAGTGGACGGTTGCATCACCTGCGCCTTATCATACCTTTGAGACTGCACCTGCTATTGACGCTGCAACGGTCACTCGATAACCGTCATGAGTGACAAGAACGCCGGTCATTCCACGACGCTTGATTCGTCAATTGCTGCCGATGCCAGTCGGGAGCCTGTGGCGAGTGATGTCAGCAAGCCGGGCTATTTTCGACGCTATCGTCTGCCGCTACTGCTTGCCGTCGTGGCTGTTTGCCTGTATGCCACCAGTATTCTTTACATACTCTATGGCAGAGGGCAGGTAGCGTGAGCGTGGACGAAGCCAACCCGGTACCAGCGATTACCGACAGTGCTTCGAAGCATGTAAATACCCGAAAACCAAAATCTCATCTAAAGGTGAGTATGAAAATGCTGGGTATCGCAGCTGGCATGTTTGGTTTTGGTTACCTGATGGTGCCCATGTACAACATAATTTGTGACATCACAGGTTTGAATGGTAAAACGGGCCGCGTCAGTGTGGAGTCGGTAGCGGAAGCACCAGCAAATGAAGATCGTGAAGTTATTGTAGAATTTGTATCCAGCATTAACCAGAGCGGGTCGTGGATATTCAGGCCAGAGGTGAAAACCATGACGGTGCAGCCTGGCAAGCTTTACAACACCAGCTATTACGCAGAAAATCTCACCGACGACTTTGTAGTGGCCCAAGCCACGCCAAGTGTGAGCCCTTTCTCAGCTGCAAAATATTTCAATAAGACAGAGTGCTTTTGCTTTACTCGCCAACCGTTTGAAGGCAAGAGCTCAAAGGATATGCCGCTAACTTTCATTATTGATGAAGATTTGCCAATTAATGTAGACCGTGTAACGTTATCCTATACGTTCTTTCGGTCGCCAGAACAGAGTGCTGACCAGAGTTAGGCGCTGAAATTACATAATCGGGCTGGCTGTTGCGACTATCCATGCCTGTATTACTGATGACAAACCGGGTGGCGCTTGCTTCCCAAAGGATCATGTATGAGTTCGACGACAACTGGCTATTACATCCCTCACGCGGCCCGATGGCCGATTGTGGGATCGGTGGGTCTGTTCATTTTCTTCTACGGTTTTGCTACGTGGCTGAACGGCGGTGCCTTTGGCAAGGAGATGTTTTTCATTGGCACGGCTATCGTCGTGTTCATGATGTTTGGCTGGTTTGGTCTGGTGGCCAAAGAGAGCGAGTCTGGTACCTACAACAGTCAGGTGGACACCTCATTCCGCATGTCCATGATGTGGTTCATCTTCTCCGAAGTCATGTTTTTCGCAGCCTTCTTTGGTGCCTTGTTTTATGCCCGTACTTTCTCAGGTCCATGGTTGGGCGGGGCAGGCGGTGGTGGTGCGGACATGACCAACGAGGTGCTATACCGCGGTCATCACTATGTATGGCCAAGTAACGGACCAAGTCATATAGGCGGCGACTTTGCGCAGATGGGCTGGTTTGGACTGCCGCTGATAAATACGCTTCTGCTGCTAACCAGTGGCTTGACGTGTACCTTTGCACATCACGCTATTCGTGCAGGTCATCGTCAGCCGTTTATTTTGTGGCTGCTGGCGACAGTTTCTCTGGGTTTCATCTTTGTCGGCCTGCAAGCGTACGAGTATTATCACGCGTATCACGCCCTCAATTTGAAGTTGACCAGTGGTATTTACGGCTCAACCTTTTTCATGCTGACGGGGTTTCATGGTTTCCATGTCACCATGGGGGCTATCATTCTTTTAGTGGTTATGCTGCGAGCCACAAGAAAACACTTCAGCGCTGAAAACCACTTCGCCTTCGAGGCGGCAGCCTGGTATTGGCACTTCGTTGATGTGGTCTGGTTGGGGCTGTTTATCTTTGTCTACCTGCTCTGACTCACCCAACGTTTTCGGGTCTATCTGAAGGGGCGGTTTATCCGCCCTTTCCCGTTTTCAGCTTATGCGATTTTATTAAGTCTCCAGCGTCTGAAAACCTGAAAGCCCTGGAATTACTCAACGATGGGACGTCGGCCACCGCCTGAGCGTTCCTGATTACCGTCAATGACCGTATCAGTGGGTGCAGGCCGAGAGCCTTGCGCTGATAACGGACTGGGGTTTAGCTCGATAACACCAGTAGCACCGGCTATCATCACGACGACAATTGCAACAATTGATAGCCCGATACGTACAGAAAGCGCATTGACGGTGCGGTTCGTCTGTCCTTTATCCTTGACCAGAAAATACAGCCCTGAAAACAGGCTGACGATGACAAAACCGAGTAAGAGCAAGACGATGAGTTTGACTAGAAGCATAGAGCGGGAAAAGTCTGCGGGTTCAATCCACGGCAAATGAGGCAGCCTGGTGGAGAAGGGGTGGCTAGCTGTTACGTGTCTTGCAGGCAAACGGCCCAATCGACCTACGTTGATAGGGTACCACTATGAGAATTGGTAATCGTCGGTTCGCTCCGGCGCTGTGGGCAGTCATGCTTTATGTGTTCGTGCTGTCATGTATGTTGTGGTTGGGCATGTGGCAACTTGAGCGTGCTGCTCTCAAAGTATCGATGCAAACAGCGGCTGAGGCTGCCATGCAGGCGGAGCCAGCCCCTTTACCATCGGTTGATAATATAGCGGTTGCAGCATCGCAGTATCAACGAGCACGCCTAACTGGTACCTATGACCCTGAGCGCCAGTTTCTCTGGGATAACCGTACACATAAGGGTCGGGCTGGCTATGAGGTGATTTCGCTTCTCAGGCTTGAGTCGGGAGCACTGGCGCTGGTAAACCGGGGGTGGATAGCACCGGGTGCCAATCGTCAGCAGCTTCCCGATGTTGCGCTTCCAGCGTCGGCTCTTGGCGTCAATGTCACCATCGAAGGGTATCTTTCGCAGCCATCCAAAGGTTTTGCCAGTGGCGATGCGATTACGGGCGAAAAGCAATGGCCTAGGCTTCTGCAGTTTTTCGATTATGAAGCGATTTCGCTAGCCTTGGGTGAGCCGATAGTGCCAGCCATCGTACAAGCTCAAGCACTGGACACTGATTCAAGCACGCAGCTTGTGTTAACGTCTCGGCCTGAGTGGTTGGAAGCCAACTGGCAGCCAGCGGCGACAGGTCCAGCCAAGCACTACAGCTATGCATTTCAGTGGTTTGCAATGGCATTGGCATTAACTGGCATATTTCTGGTAGTCAATACGCGTAAAGCGCAATCCGGGCGGTCGCAAGATGACACCCCGTCGGATAGTATTAAAGAGCATGAGTCATGAGTAATACATCTAATACCATGGAATCCGGGCAACCCGCGTTGCCGCAAATAGACCCAGCCAAGCGCAGGCGCTCAAGAATCAAGCTGGTTTCCATCTTTGCTATTTTTGCAGTGCCCCTGATTCTTGCCAGTATCTATCTGCATCTTGTGCGCAGTAGCGGCGGCTCCATTGGTGATACGTCCCGTGGGCAGCTCATAGCACCTGCGGTACCATTGACCGATTTCTCGCTGCAGGCAGCAGACGGTGAGTTCAATCTGGATTCGGTACGCGGGATCTGGACTATGCTGTACATGCCAGCAGGGGATTGCCTTGATACCTGCGAGCGCAACCTCTACCACATGCGACAGGTTCGGCTCGCTTTGAACCATCGTATGGATCGTGTTCAGCGTGCGGTGCTGGTACAGTCTCCTACACAGGTCAATCCCAAACTACTGGCCGAGCATCCAGGGCTTGTCGCTGCAACCGGAAGTGCTGATGAGCAGTTGCAATTGAGCGATCAGGTGTACAAAGCGCAAGAAGGCATGGAGCCGCTGGATGATGCTATTTATCTTATCGATCCGTTTGGAAATATCATGCTCCGTTTTCCTCCCGATCTTGAGCCGAAGTCTATGCTCAAGGACGTAAAACACCTGTTAAAAGTGTCACGCATCGGGTAACCTTGCAACCGTCTGCCGACGCCTCCAGGCAGTCTGGCAGGACAAAGACCGATGAAAACCACATCCCGGATAAAACCCGCTGACGTAATGTTCAGCCACACGCTTCTACACTGGCGAGATTACCTCGAGATAACAAAACCTAAAGTGGTTTTGCTACTCGTGTTCACCGCACTTGTGGGTATGGCACTGGCGGTACCTTTGTGGTTGCCGTTACAAGAGACTTTTTTCGGGCTACTGGGAATTGGTCTTGCGTCAAGCTCGGCTGCAGCGATTAATCATGTGATTGATCAACGCAGCGATGCAATCATGAAGCGCACCGAAAACCGTCCTATTCCACAGGGTGCTTTAACGACAAGGCAATGTCTGGTGTTCGCTATCGCGATCGGTGTTATTGCCATGATCATGCTGGTGGTACTGGTCAATGTACTTACCGCTGTGCTGACATTCTTCTCGTTAATCGGTTATGCCATCGTCTATACGGTCTATTTGAAACGAGCTACCCCACAGAACATCGTTATAGGCGGAGCGGCTGGCGCTATGCCGCCAGTGCTGGGATGGGCAGCAGTGACCAATGAGGTGACTGCTGCACCCCTGCTGTTGTTCCTTATTGTGTTTATCTGGACTCCGCCGCATTTCTGGGCGCTTGCCATTCACCGGCGTGATGATTACGCCAAGGTAGACATACCCATGCTACCGGTAACCCACGGCATCCCGTTCACGCGTATTCAGATTTTTCTTTACACAGTGTTGCTGGTTATAGTCAGTATTTTTCCTTATCTGATACAGATGAGCGGGCCGTTGTATCTGGCAGGTGCGCTGGTGCTGGGTGTAATGTTTCTGTGGCATGCCTGGAAAATGTTTGATGACGAGGCTACCAAACAGCCGATAAAGACATTTGTGTTTTCGATTAATTACCTGATGTGGCTGTTCGGCATCATGTTGCTTGATCACTACATTCCTGTTGTTATGCGATTGTTCCAGGTATAGAAGATTTGACCTGACGGTCGTAGTTGCCGTAAGTCAGTATTCCCAGGTCTACGGATCATCGGTGTCCCTTCTTATGAGTCAGAAGCGGAACGCCGGTCTTTCATCGAAAAATCTTAATAGTGCGAAAAAAATCGCCTTCACAGGGCTAATTGATCGGTATTTTCGTATGGTGGATTAGAAAACGGCGACTTTTTTCTGTTTCGTTTCTGACAGATACTCGCGTAACGAAAAACCGAGTTGGTGATCTTCTTGCAGCCGGGTACGGAGAATAGTACTCAATCTATTGAACGCTACCACCAAATTCCAGGAAAGACCCTTTATGTTTCTCTTCATTCTGGCTATGGCCATAGGTTGTTTTGGCCTGTACTTTGGCGGCGATTTCCTACTCAAAGGTGCCACATCCGTGGGCCGCAAGCTTGGCTGGTCAGCGGCTGTTATCGGCTTTGTGCTGGTATCACTGGGCACTAGTGCGCCGGAGCTGTTTGTCAGCGCAGGCGCTGCATTGCAGGGTTATGGGGACATCGCGGCAGGCAATGTGGTTGGCTCGAACATTGTTAACGTGGCAATCGTTCTGGGATTGGGTGCTGTCATTTTTCCTTTAGTGATAAACCATTCCATCCGGATTCATCAGCTGCCACTCATGATGGCGCTTACCATCCTGGCGTTTATATTCCTGATCGATGGACACGTGGGCAGGATAGAGAGTCTGGTCCTTCTCGCCGCAGCTTGCGCCAGTGTCTGGTGGGCTATGCGTGTCGATGGTGTTCCTGATCTGGAGGAGGCTCTGGGTGAGGATGTGATGTCGGCAAGCGAGCAATCTGCGCTGGTAAGTCTTGGCTATGTACTTGCCGGTATTTTGTTGCTTATCATCGGGGCGGAAGGGCTTATATGGGGAGGCAAGGGTCTGGCAACAGTGTTTGGCGTTCCCGATGCGGTAATTGCCCTTACGGTGACATCCATAGGCACTGGTCTGCCAGAAATCACGGCAACTGTCATTGCGGTTGCTCGGAAAGACACGGATATGGCGGTGGGTAATGTCGTGGGTTCTAACCTGCTTAACATAGGTCTGGTGCTGGGTGTCAGTGGCTTGATAGCGCCCATCGATAGTCAAGGTGTCGGCATGTTGCCATTGGGCATCATGCTTGGCAGTTCGGTTTTGCTCATGGCACTGGCCTGGCGCCCCGGGTATATCGCTCGTTGGGTGGGAGGAGGCTTGCTGTCTGGTTTTGCTGCGTACACAGTCATGCTGGTGCGATAGTGTCAAAACATCCGTGGCCCATTAACAGATCTGAAACTAATGCGACATCTTAACTACAATCATTTGCTGTATTTTCATACAGTTGCTCGTGAGGGTAGCGTTGCGCGTGCCGCCAAGGTGCTGCACCTGACGCCACAAACAGTCAGCGGTCAAATCAAACTGCTGGAAGATGTTATCGGCGATCCACTGTTTTTAAGAGTAGGGCGTGGCTTGACCTTATCAGACACCGGTCGAGTAGTTCAGACTTATGCCGACGAGATATTTTCAGTCGGCACAGCGCTGGCTCAACGTCTGGCAAGTTCTGCCGAGCAGAGTACGCGGGAGCTGCGGGTGGGTATCGTCGATTCATTTCCAAAGCTTGTCGCCAGTAAATTACTGGGGGTGACGCTGGGTTCGGAGATCCCGGCCAAATTGTCGTGTGCGGAAGGCAAGCTTGAATCGTTACTGGCAGATTTAGCCGTTCACAAACTCGATCTGGTGCTCTCCGACCGGCCGGTGCCAACCGAGCTTAATGTGCGTGCCTACAACCACCCGCTAGGTTCCAGCAAGCTGGCGTTCTTTGCACCGCAAAGCTGGTCTGAAGAAAGGGTCAATAATTTTCCACAATGCCTGGCTGAGGTGCCGGTACTGATGCCAGACTCTTCATCGGCTTTACGACGCGGTCTGGATCACTGGTTTGATGAGATGGAGATAGTGCCAAGGATTGTTGCAGAATTCGATGATAGTGCGTTGATGAAGACCTTCGGTGAGGCGGGCTTGGGAGCGTTCCCGGCACCAGATATGATAGCTGACGATGTCGTCAGGTGTTTTCATGCAAGACAAATTGGCACGGTGGAGGGTCTGACAGAAAGCTTTACTGCTATCTCGCCTCAACGCCGCCTGCGCCACCCGTCAGTGTTGAGCATTGCTGAAAATGCTCAGAAGTTGTTTATTCAATAGGAAAATATCTTGAGCGAGCTACGTGCGTTGAAAGTGGCAAACACACATGTGGGAAAAAACGTTTGCTCATTTTAACGTGCCTTTGTTTTGTCCAAACATAGTAGAGTCATTACCGCAAACTTGCCCAGGTAGAACGTGCCGCATCGTCAAGCTACCGGGGTATCTCCAACTTTGAAATTAAACAAATCTTCGTCATATTGAGCGTACGATTCGTACTGAAGAAGCTCGTATAGATCTCTTCGATGCTGCATGCGATCCAACGACGCGTTCTGGTCGCCGGTTTGTAATAGGGTATCGAGCCCGCGATTAACTTCACCCATCGCAAGGCGCAGGGTAGTTACCGGGTAAATCACCAGATTCAATCCCAGCATTTCAAGCTCGGTCTTGTTAAGCAGGCGGCTTTTGCCAAATTCAGTCATATTGGCCAACAGCGGAACATCCAGTGCCGAGCGCACACGTTCGAATTCGGCCTCCGATTGCATGGCTTCGGGAAATATCATATCAGCGCCAGCGTCCACATAGGCTTTCATCCGGTCAATGGCTTTTTCAAGCCCTTCTACCGCCCGTGCATCGCTGCGTGCGATCACGCAGAAGTTGCTATCCAGACGAGCGCCACTGGCAGCCCGAATTCGTTTAACCATGTTGTCGGTGCTGACAATGTCCTTGCCGTCCAGGTGACCACAACGTTTGGGCATGACTTGATCTTCGATGTGACAGCCTGCCAAACCTGCCTCTTCAACAAATCGAACGGACCGTGCCGCATTCATCGGTTCACCAAACCCTGTATCGAGATCAATCAGTGTCGGTAAATCTGTGACCCGGCCTATCTGCCGTCCTCTTGACACAAATTCATCCGCTGTAGCGATGCCGATGTCAGGCAGGCATAGGTCTGCAGAGAGCACAGCACCAGATACGTAAATACCATCGAAACCCTTTTGCTCGATTAGCCGGGCGCACAGGGGATTAAAAGCGCCAGGGAACTGATGTAGTTTGCCGTCATTGATCAGATTTCTGAAATCAGCACGCTTTTGTTCAGGCGTTTTCTGTGTGAATAACACTAGAAAATCCCCTTGGCATTGTTCACGGTCAGGAACCCTTCAGGAACCACTGGATTAAGTGATTTAATACCAGCAGCATCCAGTGCAGGAAGCTGTTGCACCAGGTCCAGAAAGCGCTTGCTCTCGGAAGGTACTAATATCCCTTCAGTCAGCTCATCAAATTTTCCGATATATTCGGCACGAGCAAAAGGTCTGTTACCTTGCGGATGAGCATTTGCTACACCTTGTTCGTCCTCGAGTATGCTGCCGTCCTTCATGGTGATGACTACTCGAGCCCCGAAAGCCTTGAGTTGCGGGTCCTGAGAATGATACCGGCTGGTCCAGGCAGGGTCTTCGGTCGTGGATATTTTGTGCCAGAGTTGTATTGTATCCGGACGTCTCGCCCGCTCTGGCGCATAGCTATCTATGTGATGCCACTTGCCGTCCTGCAGCGCGACGGCAAAAATATACATGATGGAATGATCAAGTGTTTCACGCGACGCCTCCGGGTCCATTTTTTGTGGATCACCGGCACCTGTTCCAATGACATAGTGAGTATGGTGAGAGGTGTGCAATACAATGGACCTGATCTTCTCAAAATCGTTGATTTTTTCGCCTAACCTGAACGCAAGATCGATCAGCGCCTGAGATTGGTACTCGGCTGAATGCTCTTTGGTATAGCTGTCCATAATGGCGCGTTTTGGCTCTCCTCTGGCAGGCAAGGGTATGGTGTAGCTTGGCTCAAAAGGTGAGTTACCTTGATCTCTTGCGGTTCTTCCGTTCAGGATGTACGACACGAGAGAATCCTCACCTTCATAAATCGGGCTGGGTGCTCCTTCTCCACGCATACAACGATCAATGGCCTCTATGGCAAGCTTGGCAGCGTATGCCGGGGCAAAGGCTTTCCAGCTGGATATCTCGCCTTTGCGCGATTGCCTGGTTGTGATAGTGCAATGCAGACTTTGCTGAATAGCCTGATAACTCACTTCCGCGTCAAGCTCCAGTAAAGCTGCGAGTCCTGCTGCAGCCGATGGACCAAGATGAGCGATATGGTCTATCTTGTGCTCGTGCAGGCAGATTCCTTTGGTTAGATTGATCTGAATTTCGTATGCAGCAGCAATGCCACGCATGAGTGCGAGACCGTTAAGCCCCTGCTGTTGTGCGACAGCTATAATCGGCGGAATGTTATCCCCCGGGTGTGAATAGTCTGCCGCCAGGAAGGTGTCATGAAAATCCAGCTCACGCACCGCCGTACCGTTGGCCCATGCTGCCCATTCAGCACACACGGTAATGTCCGCAGGCATTCCAAATATTGTCGCACCATCATCTCGGCGATGAGTCAGGGCCATCGCACGCGCTGTTTTCACCGGTCCACGGTTAACTGAAGCCACTGCGACCGCAGCGTTGTCGATGATCCGGTTAATGATCATATCCTGCACATCGTCTTCGATCGGCACAGGATCAGTTGCCACTAAGGCAATATTCCACGCCAGTTGGTCGGAGCGGGGTAGTTCATCTTTGGAAGCGGACGCGTTGAGTGGGAAGTTCAGCATAGGTCATCGTACACGTAAGATGAGGTTCAACGCTGTGCTGGATCAGTCGGCAACGCGTTCGGGTTTTTTTAATATTCGGCGTAGAAACATTGGCGCAACAAAGCCCAGGACTGCGGCTATCCACAAACCAATGGCTATCGGTGATGAGAAGAGGTAGCTTGCATCCCCGTCAGACAGCACCATGGCCCGGCGCAGCGCATCTTCCATATTGCCGCCCAGTAAAATTCCGAGGATTACCGGAACGGTAGGGATTTCAAGTTTGCGCAGAAAAAAGCCCAAAGCTCCAAAACCGATCATCAGCAAAAGATCAAAATAACTACCAGACAAGGAGTAGATACCCACGAAAGATATCATGGTCACACCGGGTAACAAGATCCAGGCGGGTACCGACAATACACGCACGAAGATTTTTACCATCGGCACGTTCATGAGCAGCAGAACAACATTCGCAATAAGCAATGAGGCGATCAGACCCCAAACAACCTCTGGTCGATCGGTGAACAAGGTGGGTCCTGGTGTAATGTTAAGTGTCATCAGCAATGCCAGCAACACAGCCGTAGTCCCCGATCCTGGAACACCAAGCGTTAACATGGGCACCAGGGCGCCACCGGCAGCTGAGTTATTCCCGGCCTCTGGAGCGGCGATACCTTTGGGTACCCCAGTGCCAAACCCACCGTCCTTACCTGCAATGGATTTTTCAGACATATAAGCGAGGAAAGAACCCAGTGAGGCGCCGGCACCGGGCAATATACCCGCAATAAAACCTATGCCACTAGCACGAAGCATGGTCCATTTGGTCTCGAAGATATCCTTCCACGGGATAGTCACTTTATCCAGCTTTACACCCAGTGACGAGCTTTTGCCTTTGCTTTCGATAAACGAAAATACTTCGGTGACAGCGAACAGACCAACGATAGCCACCAGAAAATCCACACCGTCCATCAAATGCAAGCTACCCCCCGTTAGTCTTGGCATACCCGAGTTGTTATCCACGCCGATCATGGCAATGGCTAGCCCTATGCAAGAGGCAATTGCAGCTTTAGCCTGGTTACTTGATGCCATACCACCGAGTGTGCAAAAAGCTAATAAATAAAGCGCAAAGTACTCGGCAGGTCCGAACAAAAACGCTACGCGCGCCAAAAGTGGAGCGAGCATCATCAGACCTATAGTGGCCAGTAATGCACCGACAAACGAGGCCACACCAGAGAGTACTAATGCATCGCCAGCTCGTCCGCCCTTGGCCATCGGGTAGCCATCGAGGGTGGTCATTAACGCAGGTTCATCACCTGGAATATTAAGCAGAATAGACGAGATACGACCTCCATACATGGCGCCGTAGTAAACAGATGTCATCAATACCAGCGCGGATGTGGCATCCAGACCGAGTGTGAATGTAATCGGAATAAGGATTGCCACGCCATTGGATGGCCCTAAACCAGGAAGCGCACCAATGATGGTGCCCAGAAAACAGCCAGCGACAGCCAGCATCAATGTGTAGGGGGACAAGGCAATTGAGAATCCCAATGCCAGGTTTGAGAAAATATCCATCAGCCTCCGCCCGTAAACTGGCTAGGGAAAGCAACCAGCCCCAAGTCAAGGATAAACTTGAAGAGGATGAAGAGTCCTACCGAAAGACCACATCCTGCAAGGACAGCAGATAGCAGCCTTGGGGAAATCTGGAAACTGATAACGCTGGCGGCAATAGCCGTTGGGATAATAAACCCCAGGGGTTTCAGTGCAAAGGCATAGCCCACCAGCACGGCAAGTGCGACAAGCAGCGCAGTCCACGCTGGCAGTGTTGGCCATTGCGGGTTCGGATCGGGTCGGAAAATCATCACCAGTGAACTCAGGACAGCCACCGCTCCTATCATTAGCGGGAACGCTCTTGGACCGACGGGATCTGCCAGAAAGCTGGACTGGATTTGTGTTGCGCTCGCCATAAAAGCGAGCGCAACGAACAATACAACAAGACCAAAAATTCGGTCGCTTTGCATTACTGAATAACCCCAATTTCCTTGGAGAGTGTATTTATCTCAGCAACCAGATCATTCACATAGCTCTGGAAATCACTGCCTACTTTAGTAAACGGCGCAAGACCATTGGCGGTCATGGCCTCTTTCCACTCGGCACTGTCAGCTACTTTCTGTAATTTTCCAGCCCACTCGGTAAACACGTCATCGCCGACGCCTTTAGGGATATAGAGACCACGCCAGTTAACTGCAACAACATCGAAACCTTGCTCTTTAGCCGTTGGAATATCTTCAAAACCTGGAACGCGTTCTTCGGTAAGTACTGCCAGCACACGAACATCCCCAGATTTCACGAAACCCACAACCTCTGACATATCGCCGGACATGGCCTGGGTGAATCCACCCACAGTCTGGGTGATGGCATCTGCACCGCCATCAACACCAATGTACTTTACTTTTTTGATGTCGGTGAAGTCAGCGCGCTGCAAAATCATCAAGGGTTTTAAATGATCAAACCCGCCGGCTGCTGATCCTCCGGCAATAGCGACAGAGCCGGGGTCTGCTTTGATGGCGTCTACCATATCGGTCAGCGACTGGAATTCGCTGTCTTTAGCCACCACAACGACGCCAGGATCTGCGCCAATCGCACCGACAAACCTGACTTGGTCAGCCGTCATGCCTGCATAGGCATTCTGTGCTAGCCGAGTGGATGTGGCAGTGGATGCCGCGATGATAAGTTCTGCATCGTCGTTGCGCTCATTAACGACATGCCCATAGGCTAATCCGCCACCGGCACCGGCCATATTGGAAACCTGAATAGGTTTGTCCACCGCCCCGATGTCATACATGATTTTGCTGATTTGACGACAAGTGAAATCCCAACCGCCGCCGGGATTCGCTGGAGCGATGCATTCGGCGGCAATAGCGCTACCAGGTAAGCTCACCGCCAGTAAAGTGGCTGCGCAAAGTGAATTTGTGATTAGTTTTTTCATTTCTTCCTCCAAAGAAACAGCGGTCGAGTCAATATCGCTCGAATTGTCATTGTTGACTAACGTTATATTATTGTCAACAAAGTAAGTAATTCACATCATTTTCTATGGATATATCAATTAAATATCACTAGTATTGTGGGCAATATGATCGATTCATCAACTCAAGATAGCTCGGAGAGATTGGCCGCAGAAATTTGCGAGGAAATTGTTGACGGGAAATTGAACCCGGGCCAGAAGCTCAATGAGGTAGAGCTTGCCACCCGATTGAACGTTGGTCGTGGACCAGTTCGTGAGGCCCTGAAACGACTTGCTGAAAGAAAACTTGTCGTCTATTCACCCAATGCCGGTGCGCGTGTCGTTGAGCACAGCCTGAAGCACATCGTTCACTTGTTTGAGGTGCGCGAACACCTGGAAGGGGCGGCTGCACGTCTGGCAGCGATAAAAATCACACCGGATCAAAAATCAGAGCTGCACACGCTGTTCGAATTACATGCGCACGATGTTCGTAAAGATCCTGATGGCGCATATATCCGGCTTGCGCAGGATCTCAATTTTCACTATGTGATCGTAAAGGCGTCTAACAATCCGATCTTGTTCAGCATTCTTTGCGAAGACCTGTATCCGCACATGAGGATGTTTCACAAGCAGCATAAACACATTTCCGGTCGAGGGAATAGAGCTCTGGAGGAACATCGCAGAATTCTCAATGCTATTGATGATGGGGACGCTGAGCTGGCTGAGTTACTGATGAGAAGGCATATTGTCGCAGCGGGAGAGAGCCTTAAGAGCATGGCAGGATTGCATGCTTGAATTGTAGTGGTCGCGCGCGAAAACGGATTGTTGCAGCTGTTTGGTAACACAAAAAAAAGCCGCCCCCAAGAATTGGGAGCGGCCCGTACATAACAACCGTTTTTCGCAGTTTGTTGGATCAAGCAGCCATCAGATGCGTCTTGATCTTTTTCATTGCGGCCTTTTCGATCTGACGAATTCTCTCTGCAGATACGCCGTATTCGTCGGCAAGCTCATGCAAAGTAGACTTGTCTTCCTCTAACCAGCGACGTTGCAGGATAGTCCGGCTGCGATCGTCAAGGATATCCATGCCTGCAGCCAATCCATCGTGCGAGTTGCTGCGACCGTCTTCACGCTCCAGAATCATGGAGGGGTCGTCCTGTTCCTGATACAAGGTATCTGATGGTGCCAGGCTTGTACGATCTTCGCTGGAACCCAAGGGTGCATCGAAAGCACTGTCGTGCCCATGCATTCTTGACTCCATCTCAACCACAACTTTCTTGTCAACACCCAAGTCTTCTGCTACTGCCGCAACCTCATCCTGGCTAAACCAGTTGAGCTGCTTCTTGGCGCTTCTTAGCTTGAAGAACAGTTTGCGCTGAGACTTTGTCGTTGCGACCTTAACGATGCGCCAGTTTTTAATGACGAACTCGTGAATTTCCGCGCGAATCCAGTGGACAGCGAATGAAATCAATCGTACACCGACGTCAGGGTCAAATCGCTTGACCGCTTTCATCAGGCCGATATTGCCTTCCTGGATCAGGTCTGCCATTGGCAAGCCATAGCCTTTGTAAGTCTTGGCGATATGCACCACGAAGCGAAGCTGCGACATTACCAGTTGGCGGGCTGCATCCAGATCCTCGTTATTTCGAAGTTTGCGCGCAAGACTTTGCTCTTCCTCTACAGACAGCAAGTCGATGCTCGCGATTTTTGACATATAGCTGTTCAGGTCATCAGCGATAACCGGGATTGCCATAGCGTTACTATTCATTGTCAAGGCGTTACTCATATATTTTCTCCAACAGAAGTCGGCATATCTGTATTTTAGCACTCACATGGTGAGAGTGCTAACTAGCGGCAAAGTTCCCGCCAACATTACTGACGAATATACTGGTTTTTTTAAATTTTGATATCTAATAACCGTTACGAAAACAAGGACTTGTCGGATTTTAGGTATCTTTACCCATTGTATGTTAACAGTCGTGAAGGATGGTTAAGAGTGCTGACGGCCCCAATCAGGCCCAGAATTATGGACACTCCTAATACCAGCAGGATTTGCGAGGGTTCAGGCATCGTCAGGGTGAATGTACTCTGATATAGCGAAGACAGTTCATCGGCGGGGGTGCTGATCGCGTTTAGTGTAATCAGCGCTATAATGCATGATAAAAGCCCCCCTAGAAATCCATAAAGTGCGCCGGTATACAAAATCGGACGATTCATAAAGTGAGTGGATGCGCCAAGCAAGCTGGCAACCTCCATTTCTGCTCGCCTTCTTGATAATTCCAGTCTAATGGTGTTTGCAATGACCAGTAGCGCAGTAAGCGTCAGAAACGCAGCCAATAGTCCACCGATCCATTTAACCAGAGACACCACTGCCTCCAGCCGCCTGACCCAGCGTAGATCGAGTTGAACACGAGCAACCTCAGGTAAATCTCCAAAGGATCGGGCCATGGATTCGATATCGCCAGCGTTTATATTATTGGTCTGCGGATACAAGACAATTGCGCCCGGAAGAGGATTAACGCCGAGAACATCAATGGCCGCGCGAATGTCGTCATCTTCGCTGAGCATGGCTAATGCTTGCTCGCGGGAGATGTATTCTGCGCGCTCTATGCCGGGTTGTGCACGCCAGGTTTTAGCAAGCTGGGCACCGTCCAGATCGCTGATTGCCGTATCAAGATAGGCCGTCAGACTCTCGCCCTGCAGACTGCGTTGGCTCAGTGTATTGAGCGTTGCGCTGGCAAAATACAAGATGAATGGCAGGGATAGGGTTATTCCCAGCACTAGTAGCGTGCCAAGGCTTGCAAGCTTGAATCGCTTCAGTTGCCGCAGGCTCTGTGCAAGGGCATAACCCCGGCGGCTGTAAGTCCAACGTGGACCATGTACCTCAGGAATGTTCTGGTTTCCGACTTTTTGTTTTTCACTAACCACTTGCGTGCACCTTGCGTGTATTCGCATTCGCCGCCCTGCCTTTAAAAGCGGGAGCGCGTTCAATAACGCTTCGACCAGCAACATCCAGCTCACCTTTAGCCAGTTTCAAACGCGGATAGGCAAATGCACTCAAGAGTGTCTCGTCGTGTGTGGCAAACAGCACGGTGACGCCCGAGGCGTTGAAATGCATAAGCAGTTGCATGATTTCTGCGCTGATCTCGCTATCAAGATTGCCGGTGGGCTCATCAGCCAATAACAGTTTAGGTCTGGCGACAACGGCTCGCGCTATGCCAACCCGCTGTTGTTCTCCACCGGATAACGTGATGGGTTGTTCGCGCGCTTTGTCGCTAAGGCCCACTTTCGAAAGTGCCGCATTTACGCGTACTTTGATGTCATCAAAGCGGTAACCCCCGATGATCAGCGGAAAGGCTACGTTATCGAACACTGATCGATCGTGCAGCAACTGATTGTCTTGAAAGACAATACCCATTTGTTGTCTTAACGCCGCTTCCTGTCGCTTTCCAAGCCGACTGTAAACAATATTGCCAACCTGGATATCACCGTTAGTGGGTATTGCTAAACGTGCGGTAAGTCTCAATAAAGAGCTCTTGCCAGCACCGGAATGACCGGTAAGAAAAGTAAATGAGCCTGAGTCGAGTTTGAACGAGACATCTTTAAGAGCGTAACGTCCGGGTCGATACTCAAGGCTGACGTGTTCAAAGGCAATCACTAGGCGATATTAGTAGCGGCGATCCGAAATAGGAACATCCACGCAATAGTATAGAAGCTTACTGGCAACTATGCCTTAACTTGATTGCGCTCCGGAGAGCAAGGCGTTCACATAGCGTTGGGCTTCAAACACTTCAAGATCTTCCACTTTCTCGCCCACACCGATAAAGCGAATTGGCAGCCCGAGTTTCTCGGCAATAGCAAAGATAACGCCACCTTTCGCCGTACCGTCCAGCTTGGTTACGACAAGTCCGGTAAGTTTCATCGCTTCATGGAACTGTATGGCCTGATTGAGGGCGTTCTGCCCGGTACCCCCGTCAATGACGAGCAGTGTTTCCTGAGGAGCGCTTGTGTCCACTTTGCCAATCACCCGCTTGACCTTGCGCAGCTCTTCCATGAGATTCGACTGTGTGTGAAGTCTGCCTGCGGTGTCTGCAATAATGACATCGACGCCGCGAGAGGTTGCCGATTGCACCGCATCAAAAATGACTGAGGCTGAATCTGCACCGCTACCTTGCGAGACTACGGGTACGCCATTGCGTTCACCCCAGGTTTGCAGCTGCTCTACCGCCGCCGCCCGAAAGGTATCACCGGCTGCCAGCATGACGCTCTTACCGCCTTCTTGCAGCTGCTTGGCCAATTTGCCGATAGTGGTAGTTTTGCCGGACCCATTGACCCCGACAACGAGGATGACGAATGGAGTATCGGCATCCGGAATTTCCAGTGCTTGCTCAACCGGGATCAGTAAATTGGCTAGCTCGACCTCCAGTGCCATCCTGAGTGCATCCGAATCATTCACTTCAGAGCGGCCAACCTGGCGGTTCAGTGCATTCATAACCCGTGCTGTGGCATCAATGCCAACATCGGCCATGATGAGCTGGCTTTCCAGTTCCTCCATGAGCTCGGCGTCAATCGGCTTGTTGCCCAACATGAAATCAAGCAGGTTGTCGCGGAAACGCGAGCGCGTGCGGGCAAGCTTCTTATCCAGCGTTGGGGTTTTTTCCGAAGCATTGGAGCTTTGATCTTTCTGCCGATTTAGAAAACTGAAAATACCCATGAATTGTTGTGTACAGACCTGTAATTTTTAAAAAGCGGTGGATTTGACGTTGTGTTTTTGTGGAGTGTCTTGAACAAGTACGGAACACAACAGTGTACCGCCTCGTTATGATGCAGGGACTTCTAGCAAAGACTCGATATCGTAACATCGTGGCAGGCTCTTTCAGGCATCCGCAAAAAGGACCAGGCTCATCAGCATCGCGAGGTGGTGGAGCCGCTCGCGGGCAGGTGCGGATCATTGCTGGCCGCTGGCGTGGCCGAAAACTGAGTGTGCCGGATGTGGCGGGGCTTCGTCCCACCGGTGATCGGGTGCGTGAAACTGTATTCAACTGGTTGCAGGGTAGTGTCGCTGGCGCGCAGTGTCTGGATCTGTTTGCAGGCTCCGGTGCTTTAGGCTTTGAAGCCTTGTCGCGATATGCGCAGAGTTGTACTTTTGTGGAAATCGATGCTGCGGCTCGTCGCAATCTCGTTCACTCCTGTCAGCTACTGGATGTTGTGGTGACTGAACAGCCTGTTGTCAGCAACTCTCCCAGTGGCGAAGTATTGCCTGATGGCGACGTATCGCCGCCTGTCGCCATCGTTCATGCCGGGACCGCTCAAAGCTCCATTGCAGACTGGTTGCAACACGCTGAAGCGCTGCGATACGACCTGGTTTTTATCGATCCGCCATTTCAGCTGGCATGTCAGTGGGAAGTGCTGGGGGATCTGGCATCGGTGTTACTTGCTGATCAGGCCTTGGTGTATGTGGAATCACCCCTTGCTCAGCCAGTTCCGACACTTCTGCCAAGGGGCTGTGACATTATCCGTGAAAAACAATTCGGTGAAGTGATGGCACGTTTAGTGGGATACTCAGTAGCGTGAGTAGGCGCGCGATTCTTCGATAATTTTTTTCATGCGTGTCTATTGCGTTGCAAAATAATATCATTTGCTCCACACTCGAACGCTGAACCAGCGGGGGCTAGTTAATGCGCGTTACTGCCATCTATCCGGGCACATTCGATCCACTGACGGTCGGACATATTGACGTGGCTCGACGAGCTGCCAGTATGTTTGACGATCTTATTGTGGCAGTTGCTGCAAGCACGAATAAAGGGCCATTCTTCTCTTTAGAAGAACGTGTTGATATGGCAACGCAAATTCTTGGCGATCTGGAAAACGTTACCGTCCAATCGTTTGGAGGCCTGCTGATGGATTACGCTCACGATGTTGACAGCCGGGTTATCGTACGTGGACTACGTGCTATTTCTGATTTTGAGTACGAAGTGCAGATTGCCGGCGTAAATCGACATCTGGCACCCGATGTGGAAACCGTATTTATCGCAGCGTCTCAGGAATACACCTTTTTGTCGTCCAGCATCGTAAGAGAGATTGCGAGAATGCATGGCGATGTCAGTGAATTTGTACATCCTGTTGTCATCAAAGCGTTTGAAAAGCGTCACCAACGTGCCTTGACTAAAGGCAACGAGCAATAATCATGTTGTTGGAACTTTGACATGGCTCTTCTTATAACTGATGAATGCATCAACTGCGATGTGTGCGAACCCGAATGCCCCAATGATGCTATCTACATGGGCGAAGAGATTTATGAGATTCATCCTCACCTTTGCACCGAATGTGTTGGTCACCACGACGAAAGTCAATGTGTGGTGGTATGCCCGGTGGAATGTATTATTCTTGATCTTGACAATACCGAAACGCAAGGTCAGCTTCGTTTGAAGTACGAAGCACTCATGAAGGCAAATCCTGATTAGACACGACCCGCACTGCACTTGTTTTAAGCTATCAGGTGTTGCATCAATCTAATTGCTTGTGCTGCAAGAACGTTTCGATATTGACCATGGCTTCATCAAACTGTTTGTCAGTAAAAAAGCTGTGATAAGCATCGGTGTATACTTTGAGCGATGCATCAACACCGAGTTTTGTCAGTGTAAAGACAAACCGTTCAGCTGTTGTGATCGGCACGTAGGTATCCTTTGCGCCTATTAAAAACAGGGTTCTGGGAAAGCGCTCATCCAGATTGTGCAATGGGGAGAAGCCTTGCCCGAAGTGCTTGACGCGTTCGTACCCATAGCCCTGTACGCTGTTGTCGATAACGGCGCCAAGCAGGATGACCCCGTCAGGATAAACGCGATTGATATTAAATTGCGGGTACTCCGCGGTAACAAGTGAAGCTGCCAGATGTGCACCAGCGGATGCCCCCGCTGCATACAAACTCGTGGCGCCAAGACCAAGCATCTGTCGATTATCCCGGACATAAGTAAAAGCATCTTGCGCGTCCTCGACAGCGTGCAAAGGTGAGGTGTCGTGTGTGCTTGCTGTGCGGTATTGCACCGATATGCATTCAATACCTTTTGCTGCCAGCCATGTGCAATGAGGGAATAATTGACTGGCATCGCCAAGTGTCCAGCCTCCGCCGTGAAAGAAGACAACCGCTATGCGGTTTTGTTGAATAGTTTGGCCAGCATTATCATTGTTGGGATAGAAAACATAGAGCTTAAGTGGCGCTCCCTCTGCTGGCTGCTTGTACTCGTGAACGATATCAGGGGCTCGCTGTACTAGCTTGTAGCCGGCCGGGGATGTAAGGGTGGTTAAAAGCTTTGCGGGCAATTGCCATACCTGGGCGATGCACAGGCTTAATGCGAGTACAAGCGTGCAGGCTGTGATTACGGTGAGCGTGGGTTTTCGCGCCATAGTAGTAGTTTACCGCTGACAAGAAATAAATCCACTTTTGGGCCGTTGATCGCCTTGAATGAGCAGAGACAGGGATCGTTTAGTGAGTCCTGTTGACAAGACACCCATGGCGATATCTGAGGTGTATGTCGCTGGTCAGGATTCACTGTTTCAAGTGAGCTCTGTTGAGACTCAGTTCGATAGTTCTGCACAAACGCAGTGGAGTCTAGTTCAGCGCGATGCCGCGATGGAGGCGGCCAAGCGCTATGCGGGCAAGGCACGTTCGGAAAACACCTGGCGCGGTTATCGCGCCGCCTGGCCGCCCGCCAAGCTCCTTGCGCACGGCTGCCAGGGTGGGGCGCTGTCCGGTCTGGGTGATACGGTCGGCTATGGCGTGAATATCGGTGGTGGTGGTCATGGTGAAGCCTCAGGTATATAGTAGATTTGTATGCTGCAATATATTACGTATTGATTCAATTATTTCTATCTCCGTCTCCGTTGATAGGCGTCGAAGCACGGTGGAGCGACTGGAGGAGGGCAGGGCGGCCTGTTACCGGCCGCCTACGACGGGTTAAGTCTCTGTGGGCATTGGCCGATAGGAGTATTTGCCTATTGACTATAGTCACTAGTCAATATCATAATTACCGATGATAAAAAGTTTTCGTCATCGGGGATTGAAACGATTGTATGAGCGCGGTGATCGCAGCAAGATCAACGCACAGCAAGTCGACAAGGTGGAAAGCATTCTTGCCAATCTCGATGCGGCCACTGAGCCGTCTAATATGGATTTGCCAGGCTACAAGCTGCATGCCCTTAAAGGTGATATGAAGGGTATGTACTCGGTTTGGGTTACAGGGAATTGGCGCATCGTGTACCGCTTTATTGATGAACCCGAAGACGTTGACTTTACCGACTACCACTGAATTGAAAGGAAAGACCTATGACCATGAAGAATCCCCCACATCCTGGGCGCACCATCCGCGAGGATTGTATTAAGGCCTCAGGCCTATCGGTTACCGATGCGGCTGACAAACTGGGCGTGATTCGTCAGACATTAAGCAACCTGGTCAATGAAAAATCGGCGATCTCGCCGGAGATGGCGTTGCGCCTGGAGAAGTTTGGTTGGGCTAAAGCTGATCATTGGCTACGCTTGCAGATGAATTACGACCTGGCACAGGTGCGCGCCCGCGCCGATGAAATCCATGTGCAATCACCAGAGCTGTAGAGCGGGTCGACACGTGAGAAGTTGGTGGAGCGGTTTACTCATGAACAGAAACAGGGAACGGTTGCCCGAGCAATTGCAGAACGGGTAGCCAAGCATTGTGAAATCCTGGAGCAGGCGCGTACGTTTATCGCGTAGTCGGTCGATGGGAAGGGGTTTGGAGTTATGGCTATAGTTCATTCTAAGCACTGAAAGGGGTGGCTTTTGGTGCAGTGCAGGTACTCTCACAAACGATCGTTTTCGTCAGGTCAGGTGTTTCAAATGGGCCTGACTGCACGTGTTCCTGTGGAGAGTGGAACAGGCTGCTCTAGAGTTATTTAGATTTACTTCAAGGACGTTTCCGTAAAATCATTTTTCGACAATGCCGTCTTTGTTTGATGGAATTGTCAGGAATTTGGGCAGAGACAAGATCCATTTTACAGCCGTTCTCTGACAGCCATTTTTTGCAGTCATGAAGGCTGCGAATAATTCTCATGTTGCACTCTTTCTTTTCTTCTTCGGAAGGCTGGCCACAAGAGAGATACCCTCTCTTCATCGATGGGGAATTCGATTTCGTCACTAGCTTCAAATGATCGGAGTTCTACTAGAAGATCAGCGAAAAAGTTCTTAGTTGCTATTTCATCCCACTCGGGTTGATCTGTCATAATTAGGTGTCCTGTTCTTCTGTTTTCAGCAGATTGTTACTGGTGCACTGGATATCTCTATGGCTCGACGCGTAGCGTTATATGAACACGTTGCGTAATTCTGTGTTCAAATTAAGGATCGGTGGTTCCAGTCAAGTGCCCCGAAAGGGTTGGCTTTCAGTGCGGCAAAATGTTGGCATAGGGCGTCCTGATAAATACAGATCATTCGATTGATGTAAGAAGCACTTGCATAGAAATTTACTGTTGAAAATTGCCTGCTAGTTCGGGGTTGTCAGCAGCGCTGATTGGATGTGTATGAAGGGTGTTTCAATAACCTTATTGATCACATCGTCTGCAATCGAATTGCAAGTCAACGAACGACACACAAGGATCAGTGAGATAAGGGTGGGGCAAGCCGCAGCTTGCCCCGACGATGTGAGAATTCTCTCTTGTTACCGGAGAGACTACACCGCTTTCGCTGCTAAGCATCTAGAAGATAGTCTATATCTTGATTCCATGTCAACATGTAGTTTTGGTGTATTTCAGCAACTGAATGGAGACCGCTTTGGAACTACGTTTTGCGTTTGATTTAGGTACGAACTCAATTGGGTGGGCGGTCTACCAACTGGGAGAACGAACAAACAGTCTTGGCCAGAAAGAAACAGATGTGCCGGTGCAGTTGGTTGATCTGGGGGCGAATCTCTTTTCTGATGGTCGAGCTCCCAATACTGGAGAGTCTTTAGCAGCGTTGAGACGAGTTCCTCGCGGCGCCAGACGCCGTCGGGATCGATATCTGCAACGGCGAAAACATGTGTTGAATCTGCTACAGCAGCATCAATTTCTACCTACCGATGAAAATGAGCTCGCGCGAATACTTCGAGCAGATCCTTATCCGATTCGAGCGACGGCTGCAGAGCGGGAAGTTTCCTTGTACGAACTCGGACGAGCATTGTTTCATCTTAGCCAACGTCGAGGGTTCAAAAGTAATAGGAAAGCACCTGCTGGTGATGAGGAAACCAGTGGCAAGATCGCCACGGCGGCCCAAAACCTTCAGGAGCGATTACACAAGAATGGTTATCTCACACTGGGTCAATTTCTTGCCGCCCGTCAGTCCAATCCCAATGCTCGACTTAGACAAACGACAAGAGTTCGTCTTAGTGGGGCAGGTGTGCAATCGAACTATGAATTTTATCCATTACGAGAGATGGTAGAGGCCGAGTTTAACGTGCTGTGGAACACGCAATCTGCATTCCATGCGGCGTTAACAGACGAAGTACAGGATGTGCTGCGGCACGCTATATTTTTTCAAAGACCACTTGCGCCGGTCGAGCCAGGTCGGTGCACCTTCTTTCCTGATGAACTCAGGTTGTCTGATGCTACAGAGGCAGCACAAGAATTTCGTATTTATCAGATGGTCAATAATTTGAGGATCATTTATCAGCGTAGCGAAAGGTGTTTGAGTCTGGAGGAGCGGGATCGGATAGCAGACGTACTGGTGGCTGGAGAAACACTAACTTGGACGAAAGTCAGAAAACTACTGGGAATCGATTCAAGTCATTTACTAAACCTACAAGAAGGTGGTGAAAAAGAACTCAAGGGAAACCGAGTGGCAAATCTGATGCAGGGGACAAAGAAGAAGCCTGGTCCGTTTCGCGACGAGTGGCATACTCTGTCGGAAATAGAGCGTCGAGAGGTCATAGCATGCCTGAAAGAGGCTGATAACGATGAGGAGGTCGTTGCATGGGCGCAGACTCATCTGTGTTGCGATGAGGATAAGGCAAGACTACTTGCTGCTGTGCGATTGCCAGATGATTACCGTAGGTTGTCTGAAAAAGCGGTAGATATGATCCTTGACCGGTTGAAGACAGAGGTAATCACCTATGCGGAAGCTGTTGAACAATGTGGGCTTCATCATTCGGATTTGGGTGGTGGCGAACATTATCAGCGCTTGCCTCCATACAATAAAATCCCTTCATTACAACGGTTTCTTGGTCGATCTACTGGCGATCCGGATGATCCGCCTGACCTGCGTTTTGGTCGTATCGCGAATCCTACCGTTCACATTGGACTGAATCAACTGCGTCGTACATGTAATGCATTGATAGACCGTTATGGCACGCCATCGCAGATTGTAGTTGAGTTGGCACGTGAGCTTAAACAGTCTGAAAAGCAGAAGAAAGTAACCCAGAATAGAATAAAAGAGAATCGGGAAAAAAACGACGAACGACGAGAACGACTGGTTGAGCTGAAGCAAATAGAACCAGATCAGAAACGAATTGGCGAAACATTGCTGAGGCTACAGTTATGGGACGAGCTAGGTGATCTGCCGAGGTTGTGTCCTTACACCGGACAGCCGATCTCTATCACGTCGCTGTTCAGTTCGAATATTGAGATAGAGCACATACTGCCGTTTTCGCGCACCCTTGATAATAGTCCAGCTAACAAAACGGTAGCGTTTCGCAAAGCAAACCGTCTAAAAGCTAATCTGAGTCCTTCAGAAGCCGCCACACGTCATCCGGATGTAATCGATCGAAAGGCTATGCAGGATCGAGTCAGATTGTCAGGCATGCCAGCCAATAAGCGTTGGCGATTTGAGGATGATGCGATGGAACGATATGAAAATGAGGAGCAGTTCTTGGCAAGGCAGCTAAATGAGACTCAATATCTGAGTCGATTAGCTAGAGCCTTTCTATCTACCCTCTTTGCATCTAAGGATGAAACTGGACATGGTAGGCAAAATGTGTGGGTAGTGCCTGGTCGAATGACCTCACTACTTAGGAATCGATATGCCGTTAATCTCGGGACGAGCAATAGAAAGAGTCGAGATGATCATCGGCATCATGCGATTGATGCAGCAGTCATTGGAGTATTAGATCGTAGCTTGATTCAGCGCATAGCATCAATCTCTGCAAAACGTGAAGCTGATGGCGTGGATAGGCTGCTGGCAGATTTGGAGCCACCGTATCCTGCGTTTCGCGAACAGATTCTAAACCGGGTAAATACTATTCATGTCAGCAACCGTGCGCGACATCTCAATGAATCTCCTGACAGTCATCACACCAGTGGCAAGCTTCACGAGGAAACATATTATGGGATTGTCAAAGACTTGCCGGAAAACGAGGAAGCGTTGTCATTGGGTAACGTAGTTAGAAGAAAGTCAGTTGTTAGTTTAACGGTTCCAGAGATCAGCCAGATACGTGATGGAAAACTAAGGGGTGAGCTTCAAAAGGTGGCTGAGATTGACCCTGAGACTCGTAAAACGGAGCTAACAAAAAAAGCTGTTGAACAGAAGTTAGTGGTGTGGTCGGAACAAAGAGGTATATATCGTATTCGCGTGATGAAAAAGAAATCTACAGTGATCCCGATTGCCTCGCGAAAGACAGGGGAGCCATACAAAGCTGTAGTTCCAGATGAAAATGCCTATTTTGATATATATAAAGATAATGCGGGCAAATGGTATGGAATTGCTGTTAACTCCTTTCATGCGAATCAGAAAGGGGTTGATTCTGAACTAACTGAAGGTGTCTTCATAATGCGTGTATATAAAGGCGATTACCTGCAACTGCGAGATCTTGAAACTGGATTTAACGCGATAAAGCGAGTTACTCAGATTAAAGCAGCAAGCAATTTGCTAGTTTTGGTTGGAGCCAATGAAGCCGGTAATATTCAACAGAGACATGACGATGACGACGATGAATTGAGAAAAGATTTTGCCAATATTGCGAAGTTAAAGAGCAGGGCAGCGAGGAGGGTTAGGTTTACCAATGCTGGTCGCATGAAAACAGTGCCACACGGTAAAATCTGACAATTTCTGAGATGGTTATGACGTGCGGAGGGCATGGTAGTTGCCCGCTTTACTTCCAGGAGGCGTCATATGACTGGTCAAATTCTGGATATCTCTACCAATGGGCTGAGTTTTCATCTAGATCGCGGATTTGTTTCTGTTCGCGAGAAGGGAAAGACCTTGGCCAAGGTTCCCATTGCTGATGTAGATTCGTTAATTGTGTCTGCGCAGGGAGCGATGTGGTCAACCAAATTGGTATCTGCGCTAGTCGCTCAGGGTTCTACTGCGGTATTTGTTGATGAATACTTCGCGCCTTCTATGTTGATGGTGCCGTGCAATGGTCACCATGCTCAAGGGGGGCGAATGCGTTGTCAGGCTAGAGCCTCAAAGCCTCTATGTAAAAGGCTGTGGGCTCAAATTGTGAAGGCGAAAATACAGGGACAAGCAGCTGCTCTTGAACGGCAAGGGAAGCCTTGTGAGCGACTTTCGCGGCTTGCAAGCGAGGTCCGCAGTGGCGATCCGGATAACCGTGAGGCCGTAGCAGCACAATACTATTGGCGTAAACTTTTTGGAGATGATTTCAGGCGAAATCGCACATTGAATGGCGCGAATGCCATGCTTAACTACGGATATGCCGTAGTCAGGTCTGCTGCTGCACGGGGCATCGTTGCTGCGGGATTGCATCCTTCTCTATCTGTTCATCACGTCAGTAACCATGATGCTTATTGTTTGGCCGATGACCTAATGGAACCCTTTCGTCCTGCAGTGGACTTGATGGTGTCTAGTTTGATTGAACAAGAGGTTGACATGGCGAACGCAACCACCCGGGCTGCTTTGGCTGGTGTGCTGAATGCTGATTACCTGACTGTAAACGGCCACACACCTATGTCGGTGGCATTAGTAAAATTGGCGCAAAGTCTAGCTGGTGTTTTTGAGGGGAAATGTAATAAATTGGAAATGCCCATATCGTGCTTGCCTGTGGCTGGTGTAGAAGGTTGAGCACCCGATATTCGACTCTCTCGGGGTATAGGATAATGTGGATTTGGGCCGTATTCGATTTGCCGGTACTGAGCAAGGAGGAGCGGAAAGAAGCTAGAGATTTTCGTAATTCTTTGCTGGACTATGGATTTGAAATGGTCCAGTTCTCTGTGTATTCACGCTATACCGTAAGCAAGGAGCGAGCAGAGTCACTCGCTGAGAAAATAGCTCGTCTAGTGCCAGAAAACGGAAAAGTGGATTTGTTATTCTTCACTGACAAGCAGTATGAGCAAATCAAGAGCTTCCGTAGCAATTCGGGCAATGAACTTGCGGAAAAACCCAGCCAATTCTTACTTTTTTAACTGAAATCGATAATAAAATTGGAATCTATAAGGTATAAAAAGCATGCCGTATCAGTAACATACGGCATGTTTATCTTAGCAGTGAAAGCGGTGCAGCCAAACCGGAACTGCATAATTTTGATGAAAAATGGTCAGGTAATCTTAGCAGTGAAAGCGGTGCAGCCAAACCGGAACTAATCCGATGGTGTCAGGCAAAGTGCCCGGATCTTAGCAGTGAAAGCGGTGCAGCCAAACCGGAACGAAATAAAGGACTGGCTAATCCAGCACTCTATCTTAGCAGTGAAAGCGGTGCAGCCAAACCGGAACCAACAGGCGGCGTGGGACAATCAGACAGGCATCTTAGCAGTGAAAGCGGTGCAGCCAAACCGGAACTATTGTATTCGGAAGGATGACTGGGTGCACATCTTAGCAGTGAAAGCGGTGCAGCCAAACCGGAACCCATCATGTCGTTAAACTCAATAGTTGATAATCTTAGCAGTGAAAGCGGTGCAGCCAAACCGGAACTTACCATGGTTGTTACCCTCGTTTATTGTATCTTAGCAGTGAAAGCGGTGCAGCCAAACCGGAACCAACTACGTGATCGCCACCTTTCGCCTTTTATCTTAGCAGTGAAAGCGGTGCAGCCAAACCGGAACCAACGAGGGACAACCCTTGAGAGAGTATTAATCTTAGCAGTGAAAGCGGTGCAGCCAAACCGGAACTCCTTAATTCGGATTCATTACCTTGTAATTATCTTAGCAGTGAAAGCGGTGCAGCCAAACCGGAACCACCTAGGTGTACTCCCCTGTATCTTCGTCATCTTAGCAGTGAAAGCGGTGCAGCCAAACCGGAACAATCCTCGTAACAGCATGTCAAGTCCTCCTATCTTAGCAGTGAAAGCGGTGCAGCCAAACCGGAACTTTTTCGAGCGCGAGCCCGCTTAATGTCTCATCTTAGCAGT
>ENA-ORXR01000233-ORXR01000233.1-marine-metagenome-genome-assembly--contig:-NODE-233-length-84506-cov-25.196591_pt1 | contig 84506 bp, 37 predicted proteins | sample MGYA00237866_ERZ511479 | MGnify/ENA metagenome assembly ERZ511479
ATTCCCGTCACCACAGCTATTGTAGACCTCTTGACTATAATCACAAGAATCACATTCAACCAAATGTCCTCCTAGGGCAGCAGTTCTACAATTTGCGATATTCTTTAGGATTTTGATGATGCGATAAGGTGGCCGATACTCATCTATATAGCGTTGACCGAATCGTCTGACGATCTCTCCGAGCGTGTATCTTGGTGGCTTTCTTGTATTGTTGCATGCAGACATCTGTTCGACAATGGATTATGACTTCGTTTGTAATGGTCAATGTTTAAATGCAAGTATCGACTCGTAGTTGACAGCTTCTTATGACCCAATAATTCCCTTAATGTTAATAAATCTGTGGCATTTCTCAAAGCCGTGGTCGCATAAGAATGACGAAGAACATGTGCGGTCACCCAGTCCGGTAATTTTGCTCTACGCCTCGCCTGGATAAATGCCCATTGCACTGCTCGTGCTGATATCGGACTTTTATAATGCTTTCCTGCGAAGACAACAACCTGAGCTGCCGGTATACTCTGTCGATAATCCTTCAGTAAATCAGCCATTTCCTTGTGCAATATCACTATTCTGTCTTTTGCTCCTTTTCCTTTCCTTACGTGGATAATGCCTTCTTCATAGGAGACGTCTTCCCACTTCAACTTGCGGGCTTCGCTTAGCCTTAATCCTGTCGAATAGTAGAATAAAAACAAGATCTTATGCTTTTGACTTTGGCAGGCATTCACCAATTGTGCAAACTTCTCCGGACTGATGTACCTCGGCAGTTTCTTTTCTTTCTTTGGACGGATCAATTTCCTGGCATTCCATTCCCGTTCCAAGATATATTTGTAAAACCATTGCAAGGCGGAGTAGTCTCCATTCACGGTAGAAAAACTGCGCTTTTGTACACTCATTCTATAGGCCAGATAACTCTGTACTGCATTGTCCTTATCGAAATTAGCGTTTGATCTTTGTTGTTCACAATACTTCCAGAATTTTCGAATCGAACACATATAGGCTTTGTAAGTCTGTTCTGAGTAATTCCGCATCTTCAAATAGTTGGAATACTGGTCTAATAGTTTTTGCTTTTGAGTCATCGCTATTCTGTTTTTTATAGTGATTTGAATAACTCAAAGCTAAGCGTTCGGGGTTAAATATGCAAGGGAATTTATGATGCTTAGTGACCACAAACAATTGATATAGAAACAATTATGTTCAACATTAGTATATCAAGCACAGTTCCGTATATATCGCATGTAGTATGACTGTTTTTTGACATCAATTATGTTTATATACACTAAAGTTAGTATTTAGGTCCAGTTTATCCAATGGACATTGTACAATTTTGTTGTTTACAGATAATACATGGGTATAAATTTCGGTTGTTTTACTGCTGTTATGCCCAAGTAATTTTTGTATGATCCTCATGTTGACTCCGTCTTGCATTAAATGAGTGGCAAAGCTATGTCTAAGTGTATGAGGAGTTGTCCACGCATTTACTTTAGTTTTCTTTACGGCTTTTCGAAGTACTTTCTGAATACTCGTCGCACTGTATTTGCCACCAGATTGACCTTCAAACAGCCAATAACTAGGTTTATATTTCATGTAGTAAATTCTTAACAAACCAAGTAATACTGGGGAAAGAACGGTATATCTATCTTTCTTACCCTTGCTGATTTAATAAATATATGCCCTTGCTTACTATCAATGTCTTCTATTCTTAAGAGCAATACTTCGCTGATTCGTAAACCAGCACTATAAATAGTAGTTAGAACGGTTCTGTGTTTTAAGTTTTCAACGGAATTAAGCAATTTAACAACATCTGTTTTGCTAAGTACATTGGGCAATTTCTGTTCCTTTTTAGGACGTTGAATTGCATAAAAAGTAAGGTCTTTGCCTAGTACATATTCGAAATAACACTTTATTGCATTGATGATTTGATTTTGTTTTGTAGGACTGATGTTGTATCGTTTGATTAAATGACAAAGGTAATTTTCTATTTCACTATTAATAATCCAGGTTGAACCAGAGTTCGATTATTGACGAAAGCAAATTGCCTTGATTTTGAGCATTAATCGGGAGATAGGTCATCATTATTACGATACCATTCTAGTTTTTTTTCTATAAACGTATCAACATCCTTGTCCAATATCGACTCATAACTAAAGTCATAAAATTTTGAAGGAATTTCAAACATGTCCTTTTCGATAGGTTGAGCAGTAAGACCATAATAAAAACCACCTTCTTCCTCATTAGGGAATCGGATAACATAAACCTTATGGTCGATACTTTTAAAATTGAAATTAAAAGTTCGCACTACTTCAATCTTATCCAATGCCACCTCGAAATAATCATCATAAGCGTAATAACAAAAACTTCGAAGGGCAATATCCTTTTTGTTCATCCACTTTTTAGGTAGTTTTTTTAAAAGATCTTTATTAAATAAAGATTCCATCAAATAAAACCTGTAGTAAGGGTCCGAATCAATATGATTCCAATAGGTTTTAGGGATTTCCTCCCCCAATACAACCAATGTAACAGCAACAAGCCTACTCAACCCATAATCTTTCGTCCAGAGTAAATTCTTCATGAATTTCTTATCCTCCTCTGTGAGATTCATTAGACTGACTAATTCCACCAAGTCAAACAATTCCGATCTATCCTTAAAATAGTCAATAGAATCTAATTCCATCAATTGTTCTTTCTCTGCAATAAACCGAATCCTATTCATAAACAAGGAGATATCTTGTAAAAGGAACGAATGGTCAATGGAGTCTGTTTTTACAACGGTTAAAAACAAATCACAGATTACATTGCTCCATCCAGGTTCTGCTTGGTACTTCTTCTTCAATAAATCAAAATGCTCTTCTACTAACGCAAGTGAATCTCGAAAAGGTTGTACCAAGGAATACCCATAAACCGTCTGGTCTGTGGTGTCAATTTCAAATGCCTCAAAAATCTCGAAATACGTTGATAGATCATCGGCATCTACCTCTATAATCGCAGACAATAGCTCCGACTGTCGAATTTGATTATCAGGAAACTTATGATAATGGTGTACTAAGGTATCCAATGAAACGCCTTCTGGGTAGACTGAAAAAACATTGCATAACATTCGTATTTTTGATTCCCAGGCTAATGTATCTCCTTCATATTCCTTATGTAACATAGAGTAAACGTAGGGCATTTCTTCTGGTACAAATGAATGATTCATAAAAGCAGTCTCTGATTTATCACGTGTAAGGGAGTCAGAAGAACTCATATCACTGGTGATCAGATCTATTTTTCTGCTCGTCAAGTTAGTTGCAGGCATAGCACGATCCAATTGCAACGAATTCAAAATTTCATCGATCTTAGCTTTAGGTATCTCATGGGGTGCGAAAAAATAAATCTCGAACAGGTCATGTCCCTTCAGAACAAAATAGTTATGGAATATACTTCTTGAATTGGGATATTGTAGTTGTAAATACCTTCCAGGAAAACCATCCCACATAGTGGATTCATTTAGTAATACTGTATCAGCTTCCTCCTCAATAAGAGTGACGATGTCATCAATCCAAACATCAATAGTATCTACTTGAAAATAGCGAGAATAACTCGACTTACCAGAAAAGATAGTCATTCCATTCTTTACATCTTCACCGTATGCAGAAAATGTGAATTCATTTGGATATTCATAATTATGCAAGGTATCATAAACAATAACCGGTTTTTTAGGTAATCCAACAGAAAAACCTTGCGCTTCAAATTGATGTTGTTCAAGAGGGGAATATTCATATGGAGTAAATTCAAAAGAATTAAAAAATTCATCTAAACTTGCTGTATTATTTTCACTCCCAATATTTTGGCCCAGCAATAAATAGATCCTTCCGCCTCTAACTATATAAAGTAATCGAAGATAAAAATGCTCATTACTATAAATCATCTCTCGCCCTTCATAGCCATTTTGAAGAACGGTTAAAACCGTATCTGGGTCTCCAAATTTAGTACTGAATTCTTGTAAGCCATATTCGAAAATCAGTGAGTCGCTTTCAAGGTATAAACCTTCTCCAATATTTTGATATCGAACAATATAAAGATGGTCATTCTCTAAATCTTTGACTGCGCTTATCCTAAGTTTTGCCATAATAGGATTATTCTCAGCATCAACGGTAGGTACTTCAAACTCCGTATTATCCGGAGCGAAAGGTAGGGAAATAGAATAAGCTCCCTCCTGTGAATCAAACTTTTTCCATCCGTAAGATTTAGGTTGTTCAATAAAAAATGAATCGAAAAATCGTTCAATATCCGGATGATCTAATTGGTTATCCTTTCTTTCCACCCTGGCAATGATCAAACTTGAGCCATGATAGAAGGCTCGACCATGAACGAAATAGGAGGTATCTTCCCTAGAGAAAAATTCTACTCCTTGATTACCATTCAACTCGATGAATTTAGTTTCCAATTCAATTTCCTTACTGTTGAAAAATAAAAGTTGTTCTATTTCTTTTATAAGGAATGAATCTAATGGGATTTCCTTATCCCAGTAGGTGTAAGTCACCTTTACCCCATATCTGTTTTTCTCAACAATGTCATTATAGTTCAAGTAATGGTCAAAAAACCGGCGTCCAGTTTCTTCATATTCCCAAACATAAGGTTCACCAGGCATTTCTATGTTAAAGCGATAATACTCTTTTTTGTAGGTGTGCCATGCGCTTCTTTTTTCTTTTATCTCAAATTCAGCCGCTTTTCCTGTAAAAGTGGCAGTTAGGGGTCGTAGTCGGTAACCTTTCTTTATCAACTGATCAATTACACCATCCTTCCCTGGTAAATGGGCAACACCCATTGTGGCAAACAAACTATGTTCTTTTATAATCCGATCAATATTGTTAGCCATCACTGTATTTCTTTGAACAAGAATGGCAGCATTCTCTAAACTATCCGAAGGATAAAAACCTGGAAGCTTTTCTAACTCAGACAAATTCCCTTTTTGATACAGCTCTACTAAAGATTCCAGCCGTTTCTCCTGCATAGACTTTTTTACCTTTTGGGGTAGATCAAAAGAAGGAGACGCTTTAAATTTTTCAAAAAAGACATTCGTCATGTTTTTATGATCGGTCAGTTTTTCTAATCCATAAGTATACTTGCCAGATCGACGGGCCATTCGATACAGATAAAGATCCAAGTAAAGGTCTATGTCATTCAGTCTTTTGGGTGGATCTGGTCTAAATAAATCTCTAATGTAGTCCGGATCTTTAACAATAAGGGAATCTAATTCAATTCCTTTTTCTTTCTCCAATTCTTTCTTTAATCGATCATAGGCTTCCTTTGAAAGCATCTTCCTTAAATGATCAGTCGTGTCTTTATGTTGGTATTTTTCTGAGTAAAAGAGAAAAGCAGAATCTGGATGAACTTCCATCGCAAATGCCTGACAAGCATCTAAGACAACGAGCAATGAATCACTAAATTCAAAAGCTCGCTTATCTTGCAAATGGATGGTGCCAAATAAATAAGAAGGATGATCTAAACCATTTCCTGATATTTCCCACAGCAATTCATAATTTGATTTATCTACTTGTGCAGTAAGGTCAGCCTGAAAAATATTCAATAAAAGGATTATAAAAAATAGAGGTTGGATACGCATATTGTTTTTTAAAATTAAGTGGGGTGAAAATTTAAAAGACGAAGATGATAACTTTTTTTGATTTTTTAAATGTTTACGATGAATTAATAGTTCGCTTATTCCTATTATGGGCGCCTTATTCCTTTCGTTCCACACAGCTCTTCGGACAAGACTCCGTCTCAACAACATGTTACCTGTCATTTAAATATAACAACCCTCTCAAACCCACAATGCCCCCTAGCAAGTTCATTACTCACCAGGGGATAGATCAACACAGACGCCATTGTATATTTAATGCATCTGCAATTTAATTTGAGGAAATAAATACAGGACCAAACTAAGTCTAAAAGGAGTTTGAATCGTCCTTTTCAAGCGAAAGGGACAAAAATTCCTTATCAGAACCTTTTTTAACATAATTTTAAAAAGAAAGTGGGAACTAGTGCTTTGTCAAGCAAGGTTGGATTTACGAAAACTGGAAGAAGAAACGCCTACTTTTGATTTAAAAGTGGAATAGAATGCGTTTTTTGAATTAAAACCAGAGTCAAAAGCAAGAGATAGAATGGTCCGATTACTAAGCTTGGGATCAGTGAGTTGCTGCTTCACTTTTTTACGCCTACTGCATATGACAAAGTTACACGACAACCTATTTCCAAATTCTAATAAAGAGATTCACACCAGTAGGCTCACTTTCTACTCGCATTTTACTAGGCGAATATCCCGCATTTGCTGCCAAGTCTAGTAATTGGTCATAAGTTCGGTAATTCAGAACCCATCCAAAAAATTGCATTAGTTTACGGGTAGGATTCTTAGAATAGAAATTGCCTACTACGATTTCACCATCAAGGTTTAGATTGTGTTGATAGCGTTGCAGCACTTTTACAAAAATTTTGTCATCGAAATAATCAAATAATCCAGCACTCCAGATCAGATCATACTGCTCAATAGTGTCGTACTTGAAAACATTAGCAAGATGAAACGTTACTTTATTTTTGTGTATTCCCAATAATTGACGGGCATATTGGACAGCATTCGGATCAATTTCTATACAATCAAAGTAAACATCAGCATTCGGATATTCTTCGAAAAACTCTAGTAAATCACGGCAAGGACCGCTAGCAAGATTAAGCACTTTAATTGTTTTACCATTTGCAGCCTTCTTGGCAACGAACTCTTTAAAGTACGTTTTTCGGTTCCTAACAGCTTGCACTGCTTCAGTTTGTTGAAACCACTTGTCCCATTTTTCAAATTTTGGGTTTGGTACAATATGATATTGGTAGATTTTTTCTATGATCTCATAATCGCCAGGATAACCGTGCGGCCAATGCATAACATGACCAAACATGCTCTCCTTATCTTGAAACAAATCTGTAAAAATTAATTTAATCTCGGCTAGTCCTTCATAGTCAGAGTCATTTTGATTTGGCAATTTGAGCATTGATTCAAACCAATTACTTAACTCGGTATATTGTTTTTCTGCAGGCCCATTCTGTTCAATGATAAGTTGGACCATTTTGGTATCGATAAACGTATTCATCCTTTTCAAATTATTTGGGTTGCATTAATTCATAAGCTTGAGCACAAAGACGTTTAAACAACTTAAAACAAGTGCCAAATATAATAAATCAATTTATAATTTTATAAACAACCCCTTATTTTAAAAATAGATTGAGAATCGTTCAGAAGTATTGAAAATTAAGAGTTTTTCATTATATTGTATCAACACTACATTATAAATATTTCACAATTATGAATAATTACAATAAACACCTCTTCTTCTTAATCACTTTCTTCTTTGTTGTAAATTGTATACAAGCACAAGTCGGAATCGGAACAACGTCTCCACAACATGATTTGGATGTACGAGGAACAACTGCAACTCAGTATCTATATCCAAAATTTGGAAATGATACTTTGTATCGCTTCATTAGAATTGGAACCCCTTCGGCCTATTGGGGTGGTTTAATGTATAATGTATCAAGCACGACCTATGGCCCTGGCAACAATATGTCATTATTCACTTATGGCAATAGAGCGCTTACCCTAAGAACAGGAACAGGAGACATCATCATGCATCCATCTGGATCAGGAAATGTATTGATGCAACCCTACCGAAGAGGAAATGTCGGAATTGGAACGGCAAATCCCAATTATGAGCTAGATATTAAAGGAACGACTTCTATGCAGTATTTATACCCTTCATTTGGAAATGATACGATATACAAGTTTATTCGAATTGGTAACCCTGATGACTTTTGGGCAGGAATTATGTATAACGTTTCCAGTCCAAGTTACGGAGAAGGAGATAACCTTTCTATCTTCACTTATGGGAATAGAGACATTACCATGCGAGCAGGAAATGGGAATATTGTCTTTCACCCAACAGGTAATGGAAATGTAGGGATTGGAACCGGAACGCCCGACCACAAACTAGATGTAAACGGTGGGGTAAGAGCAAAAGAAGTCCTAGTAGAATCTGGTTGGAGTGATCATGTTTTTCTACCAGAGTATAAGCTTAAGTCACTAGAACAAGAATCCAAATTTATTGATAAAAATGGTCACCTGTCTGGTTTTGATTCTGAAGCGGCTATGAATGGTATGATCAATGTCGAAAACGTTACGAATCAGCAACAAGTTAAAATCGAAGAGATGATGTTGCACTTGATTCAACTCAATGAAGAGATTAAAGCCTTAAAAGCCAAGGTTAAAGAATTGGAAAAAGAATAAACCATTTCAATCTCATTAATCAATACATTCTTAAGAAATTAAATGCGGAGACGATGAACTGCTTTTGTAGCTCATCGTCCCGACCTATTTCTAGAACGGCTTATTCGAAATCAAAAACATAATTTCCTAAGCAAATCCCTCCATTCATTTCATCTTAAGCCTCATTTTTTTAATTTTGCAGCAGACCATCAGTATTTGAATATGAATGAAGGCTTCGTAGTATTAATTTCAGCCCTTCCGGGAATCTTAATCGCACTCGGTATTTGGGCTTTAGACAGGCGAAAAGAAGATCCCCGTAATCTAGTAGGACTGTTTTTCCTAGGGATGGCAATCACTATTCCAGCATACGCCACCCAAGAACTGAGCAATGCGGCAGGAGTGGGAGACACCAGTACCATCTTCAGCACAGTGTTTTACGCGTTTGTGATTATTGCGTTGACAGAAGAATTCTTCAAATACATCACAATGAGGTATTACCTCATGCCTAAAGCGTACTTCGACGAGAAAATAGACGGTATTGTGTACGGAGTCATCATGGCAATGGGCTTCGCAACGCTTGAGAATTGCCTCTATGCAGCAGATCTTGGACTAGAAACGGTCATCGTAAGAATTTTCACCTCAGTGCCCGCACATGGCGTCTTTGGAGCAATCATGGGCTATTTTATCAGTCGTGCGAAATTCGACCACACGAATAAGCAACGCCACCTTACCCTAGCATTCCTCATCCCATTTCTGTTACACGGATTGTTTGACTTCTTTATCCTCCAGGAAATCAGTGAAGACTTAATGGGAATGTCGCTCCTAGTATTAATCGCTGGTATTGCGGCAAGCGTTTGGATGATTATTCAATTTCGAAAATCAACAACTAACACGGATGAAACTTCCCCAACTCCTACCGTACAAAATGTTGAGGAGACAAGCACCGACACAACAGAAACAATAATTCCGCAAACAGAAAACACAGTAGCTACCACTACCCCACCACCACCAGTAATAGCAGACACCAATATAGACATCCCTGAAACGAGCACCAGCATCACTGGATCATCAGTGGACGCGGAATTGGGCTACAACGAAACACTCGAAGAAAGCATTGCCGAAATCGAAGACGAGCTTGAAGACATGCGGGAAAGGCTAGAAGGAGATGAGGAAGATGATGAGGAAAATTCCTAGGACTTAAAAACAAAATAATTTAATTAAATACTAAAAATGATAAAGGAAAACGTGTTAGATTCAGAGTCTTCTGAAAATGATGCTAATTATGTGTTTGATTCAATCAGTTGGTGGGAAAATAAAAGAGGAATTTACAACTTGAATCTTATTGGATTTGGAATTATTATGATGTCATTCTATTGGAAAGGTACAATGGAATTTGGAATTGGAAATTTAATATATGAGGCAATAGCATATACAATTGTAGCAAATATTTGCTATTCCTTTGGATGGGGAATTACTGTTCTTTCTTATTATTATAATCTAAAATTCTTACAAAAAATCACAGCATTTAGAATGTTGTTTTTCGTAGGAGGAATTCTATATTCTATATTCTTGACCATGGTATTATTTAAAGATGCTTTATCTAATTTTTAAAAAAATATCTTTGGGCACCATCGAATAAGTGAAAGCTAGTCGTTTAACCCGAATAATTTTGGCCGACTTTAAAACTAGCTTTAATTTTAGCATCAAAGTTCAAAAATTTCAATTCTTCAAGCGGATCCAAGTTGAAATCATTACCTTGGGGAAAATTTAATTTTCTGAAAAATGCAGGAAGTAAAACAGCACATAGACTACAGTAACCACAGCTTTTCCGATGAAAAACTGATCAGCCTTTATCAGGCATTAGTCAAGCCGAGACTCATCGAAGAAAAGATGTTGGTCCTTCTCAGGCAAGGCAAAATTTCAAAATGGTTCTCAGGTATTGGGCAAGAAGCGATATCCGTTGGCGTTACCGCAGCGATGGAAGAAGACGAATACATTTTTCCGATGCACAGAAATCTCGGTGTGTTTACAACTAGAGACGTCCCTTTGGAACGACTCTTCTGTCAATGGCAAGGCAAAACGCTTGGCTTTACGAATGGTCGCGATCGCTCCTTTCATTTCGGAACACAAGAATTTAAGATCGTTGGGATGATCTCCCACCTTGGACCACAATTATCGTTAGCAAGTGGTGTCGCATTAGCACATCAGTTACTGAAAGAACAAAAAGTTGCTGTTGCATTTACTGGTGAAGGCGGAACAAGCGAAGGCGAATTCCACGAAGCATTAAACACAGCTGCCGTTTGGAGTCTGCCTGTCATATTTGTCATTGAAAACAACGGCTATGGACTATCCACTCCTGCTAGTGAACAATACGCCTCAGAAGACTTAGCATCTCGTGGCATCGGTTACGGGATGGAAGCGCACAAAATTGACGGAAATAATATCCTTGAAGTGTATTCGACTATCGATAAACTAGCAAAAGACATCCGTAAAAACCCGCGCCCAGTATTGATAGAATGCGTTACCTTTAGAATGAGAGGACACGAAGAAGCTTCTGGTACCAAGTACGTCCCACAGGAATTAATGGATCATTGGGAAAAGCGGGATCCGATTGCTAATTTTGAAGCATTTCTCAAGGAAAAAGGAATATTAAACGACGAGAAGATTCAAGCATTCAAGGACAACTATAAAAAAACTATCAAAGCAGGATTAGACATCGCTTTCGACGAACCGATGGTCAACTTTAGTCTCGACAAAGAAATTACAGATCTTTTTGCACCGCATCAACAGGGAAACATCCAACCAACTAGTGACAAGACCACAGAAAAACGGTATATCGATGCCATTTCTGATGCCTTGCGACAAGGAATGGAAAAACATAAAAGCTTGGTGTTGATGGGACAAGACATTGCTGAATACGGTGGTGTTTTCAAAATTACAGATGGCTTTGTTGAGTTATTTGGCAAAGACAGAGTTCGGAATACGCCCTTGTGCGAAAGTGCGATTCTAGGTATTGGTGTTGGTCTGAGTATCAAGGGACAAAAAGCAATGGTAGAAATGCAATTCGCTGATTTTGTGACGTGTGGTTTCAACCAAATTGTCAACAACCTGGCAAAACTACATTACCGTTGGGGGCAGCAGGTCGATGTTGTTGTTCGTATGCCTTGCGGTGGTGGTGTTGGCGCCGGACCATTTCACTCACAGACTAATGAAGCTTGGTTTTTCAATACACCAGGCTTAAAAATAGTATATCCGTCCAATCCTTATGACGCAAAAGGCTTGCTACTTGCTGCATTGGACGATCCTAACCCCGTGATGTTCTTTGAGCACAAGTATCTTTATCGCAGTAACACAGCTGAAATACCAGACGACTACTACACGGTTGAGATTGGTAAGGCGGCGCTTGTCGCAACTGGCCAACAGGTGTCAGTGATTACTTATGGGATGGGAGTCCACTGGGCACGCAATGCCTGTGAAGAATTGGGCATTGAAGCAGACATCCTGGACTTAAGAACCTTGTGTCCATTAGATTATAAAGCAATCGAAACGACCATCAAAAAGACCAACAAAGTGATTATCCTTCATGAGGATGCGATGACTGGTGGCATTGGTGGCGAGCTGTCTGCTTATATCAGTGAGCACTTATTTGAGCATCTCGATGGCCCAGTAATGCGGGTGGCGAGTCTCGATACGCCAGTACCTTTTGCCACAAATCTCGAGGCGGGCTACCTGCCGATAGATCGATTCAAGGATCAGATACAAAAACTATTAAAGTATTAAACAAATTTATCATCCAATCAAGGTTTAATTGTATTTCGAATACAAGTAAAACCATTGTTCTCACGTTCTGCACGTCAATAATTAATCATTAACCATTGAGTCTACTCCGAAAAAGGCTATTTTGGTCAAAATCAAGGATGAAAGATTTTTTGAGCCGCAGTTAACCCTTGTTAATGAGGACTTAAAAAATCTTGAAAACGATGAGTTTGGGCAAAAGAGACTTTTCGGAGTGGGCTCAACATTAATCATTGAACATTAAATCCTTATATTTGTGTAAATCAAAATTATTCCCATGGTCAACATGTTTCGACACGCACATTCTGGTATCCGCTGGATCGTTCTGCTACTCTTAATCGTAGCAATTGTCAACGCTTTTATGAAGTGGCGTTCTGGCAAGTCATTCACTGATATGGACAAAAAACTCTTCTTATTTACAATGATTTTCACTCATGTACAGTTTATCATTGGGATCGTGCTGTATTTCACAAGTCCCAAGGTCGTTTTTTCGGGTGAAAGCATGAAGAATGCGGTAAATCGCTTCTACTTAGTCGAACATTCATTGATGATGTTCCTTGCTGTGCTATTCATTACTATTGGATATGGGAAGGTAAAACGCTTAACAGATGACACTGCTAAATTCAAGTCGGGATTCACTTATTATCTCATTGCATTGGTCTTATTGCTAGCAGGAATTCCTTGGCCATTCCGTGGGCTGGGTGCTGGTTGGTTCTAGCAGTTTGCGATTGTACTTTGGACGCAACAATGGTCTAGTATGGGCCTGCCTTCCTGTGTTAGTGGGCAGAGTGTTTAAAGTATAAACGTACGGCGACCCATAACAGGGTCGATTTTCATACTTGTTGCTTTTGCTAACATACTTTGACCACGATGCGGTCACCGCCCCGTTCCCTATAACCAATTGTTGTATATTGATTACTAACAGCAATAGCATGCCTTGACAACAATAAAGTATATGTACGCTGCATGACCACAGTTTAAAAAGAGATGGAACCGCGACGGCGGAAATTGAATGACAATTCAAAAAGAGAAGATTCGAGAACAATACGTTTTTTTCACGACGGCGGAAGTTACATCAAATGAAATTAGCCGATTTTATTTCGGCGATGAAGAAATTCTATGAACACTGAGATCTTTACAATTTTTATTACCTGTAAATCAATATCTTATAGCATCGACAATAGTCGAACTCAGGTTGATAAATAAATGCAGCAGAGCAAAGCAAAACGCTACCCTACTGCATATTCATCAGTCATTAAAATTATTCTTGTTCGTTAATCAATAACGATTAATGGTTCATCAATTGGTTTTGAAATCAACTATGGTGCTGTTTGTAGGTAAAGTCCACAGTATGACCTGTGCTTTTAATTGAATTAAAGCAATCAAAATCAGAGAGATTAAGAGTGGCATGTTCATGTTACCTAGGTTAACCAGTTAATTCAGTAATTAACGTAATTCTGCGTCTTGGAATTCTTTCAGTGAGAACTGAAGTATTTGGTAAGTAAACTTTTAATCTTATTGTTTTTATAGGAGACTTATGGAGACAATAAATGTAATAATATTATAATCCAATTCATAGAAATTGTGCATTAAAATGATTTTGTTTCTTAAGAATCCATATAATAAAACAGATCGCCTGACTTCTCAAGCGATCTGTTTAAACCATCTACTTTTATTAAAATTTGTTTTATACTGTTTTTGGGATTGTGCTTTATTTAGTTTAAATGTAAAAAGGGTTCTTTTATCTAAGAATTCCAGCGTTTAATGTAAAATTGTTTACATAAGCTGCTGCTGTACATGTTGGGTTGTAATTCGCACAGAAAGGATGCTTGGATCTTTTGTATTTAACTTGTCCAGTTCGATTATTCGAGGCACGTGCCCATAAATAACCGCTTCCTCGAGCATATGCACTTGCAGATGTAGCACTACAATTTGATTCAAGACCATCTTGGGAACTATAGGCTTCTGCCTTAAATTTGCAGGAACCTTGCAGTTCACTTAGTTTATCAAACAGTACTTCTATTCGTTCAATTCTTTCTAAGGAAGCATCTACATTAAAAACAATCAAAGCGCTTTCAACTTCGCTAAGATTTAGTTTAATTGTTGAACCTCCATCTTCGTTATATATGGTTCTAGCTTCTATATAGTTATAAGCATCATCGCTAATACAGTCTTCTGTTCCGTCATTATTGTTGCTTGATAAGACAATGAATGAACTTAGAGATGTGACTAAAAGAAATAAAATAAGGGACTTAATAATTTTCATCTTGTTAGGCTTTATGATTAATGAATTGTGTTTCTAATTACAATTGTAAATCTACAGGATGATGAGGGTTCGAAATAGGTATACATTTAAACGATCGTTCTCGTTTTGTCAGCATTTTTTTACCAAAAGAATAAAAATAAATAACATTAAATATTGAATACCAATGAATTATGATTATTGTTTTTAAATAAAAACAATTGTATTGTTCTATCAAACAACCTAAACCAAATCACTACCTAACCATTTAATGCTAGCAAACCACCCAAACAAAAAAGCCGGACAGCATTAAATGCTGTCCGGCTTTTTTGTTTACTATATGATTACCACTTCTTATTTTTCAGTTTTGGATCTACTGTTTTCGGAGTATTATCATCATATTTAACCTCAAGGTTTTGAGGTTTATCAAACGTTATGATTGTAAACTCAGTACGTCGATTACGTTGATGATCATATTCAGAACACCAAATGTCATTCTTACACTTGTTGCGAACACGCGTTTCCCCATAGCCTTTTGCTTCTAAGCGATCACTACGAATGCCTCTCGACAATAAGTAGTCAACAGCAGACTGTGCACGGCGTTGAGACAGGTCAATATTATAACTATCAGACGCACGAGCATCGGTATGAGAGCCAATCGAAACACGCATACTTGGATATTTGTTCAACAGTGCGACCAATTCCTCCAAGTCTGATTTCGCATCACCACGGATATAGTCTTTATCAAAATCATAGAAGATATTACGCAATTCGATAACAGATCCTGGCTTCAACTTGTCGGGGTCCATATCTGCAAGCGTGTTGCCCCTCTTGTCCATTGCCGGTGTGAGCCACAATGTTTCAGTCAAAGGATCTCCGCAACGAATTTTGAATGTAGACAGTGGTTTCTTATCACCCAAAAAGTTGGCCTTGTCTCCTGTTAACACGTAATCGCAATCACATTCGTAGCAAAAATCGAACTTTCCAGAAGCATCAGTGATCACTTCTACCTGTTCTCCATTGCAACGATTGACAAAAGTAACAGTGGCTTTGTTGACTGGATTTTTGTATTCCTTATTCTTCACAATACCAGTAAATTTGTTGCACGCTTCTTCTGGCGGTGGTGGCGGTAATTTTTCCATTGGAATCGCAATACACTTATCCACATCTCCTAGTGCTCTGATATTATAAGAAGACAGTTCCATTTCAGAAAATTTGTAGCCTTCCTTGTTGGCGGTTACATAATAGGAGTCTTCCCCGAATGCCATATAATCAATTAAACCTTCTTTGTCGGAAGCAAATCCGCCCAAATCTGCCAATTGACTAGCAGCACTTTTCAGTTTAATAATGTACTCATCATTCTCAGTATCGCTTGGCTGAAGCCTCAATAACAGGTCACCGTTTTCTCTGTTCATGATCTTACCGTCTAATGACTGATCAACAGTTACTGTAGCGGCTGAAATTGGTTGGTCCGTTGCCTTGTCGTACACACAAATCGGAATTCCTTCTGGAGCACGCAATCCTTTAGGCGTTACAAAGCTGTAAATGTCGTCTTCACCGTACCCACCGTCTCTTCTTGACGTTAGATAGCCTGAAGTCCCAGTAACGTCTAGGATCAGCCCAAAATCGTCTACAGAAGAGTTAAAAGGTTTTCCTACGTTCTGTATGAGTCCCCAAGCATCTTTTTCTTCAATATCTTCATCTTCTGATCTAACTGTTGAAAAGATATCTAATCCACCAAGTCCAGCATGACCATTTGACGAGAAGTACAAGGTACCATCATCATGAATAAAGGGGAACAACTCATTACCTGCAGAATTGACATTTTCTCCTAGATTCTTAGGCGCTGACCAGATTCCGGCTTTGTTTTCAGACACATAAATATCCAATCCGCCGTAACCTCCTGGTGCTTCAGAAGAAAAGTATAACCTTGATCCATCAGGAGACAAAGTAGGATGACAAACAGAATATTCCTCTGAATTGAACGGTAGTTCCTTAATGTTTCCCCAGACGTTTCCTGTAAGATCTGCTGAGTAAATTTTCAGACGAATAATATCTTTTTTATCTTTTCCTTTCTTTCCTTTATAGAAATTATTTCTAGTAAAATACATTCGTTGTCCATTTCTGGTAAATGTTACTGGCCCTTCATGAAACCGAGTATTGATTTCCCCTTCAAAAGCAACTGGCTCTGTAAAAGTATCTCCCTCTTTATCTGCAAAGTAAAGGTTCATAAACTCTGTATTGAACCACTTATCAACATATTCCGGATCATTACCTTCAGGACGGTTAGAAACAAACACAATTCCCTTTTGGTAATAACTAGGACTAAAATCAAGTCGGCCACCGTTTAACTCTTTTACGTTTTTGAGCTTAATACGTTGATTGACTTTGAAATTGGCGACTCGGTCGCAAGCTTCTGCAAGCACTTCCCCCCTCACGTCGTTGTCTAATGTATAATTGTAGCGTTCACTATTATACTCATTTGGAGTACCTGCTGAACCAATACTACTATTGTACTTGAGGAATGCATCCTTCGCTTCATCATACTTCTGATTACTTTGAAGTGCTTGAGCATAATACAGATAATAGATAGCAGACTGGTCTGATTCCAATACTTGCTTATAAGCAACCTCTGCATTTTTTGTATCTCCGGTAAGCCGATAACTATTTGCTAGTTTTTTGTAGTGATTGGTCTTAAAGTTGGCCAGCTTGTTCTTAGCCGCCTCATCAGAGATATCTTCTACATAAGCTGAATAGCCTAATTTGCCATAAACCTCTTCAGTCTTTGACTTCTTACCTTTTTTCTTTCCATCTACTGGATCATTATTGATTCCTTTTACGATCTGATTTCGTTCCTTAGCGTCTTTGCGAAGATCTTGCTGAACAACTGTTGTTTGTGCAACGTTCTCGCTATTGACTAATATTTGCCCGGTGGCACTTAGCCAACCTAGTCCAAACAGTACTATTAAACTTAGTTTTGTTTTCATCATGAGAAAATTTATAGTTAGAAAAATCTAGGATTTACAAATGCTTCATCTTTAGGATGGATGCAATATTCCAGCATTACTTCAAAACTGCCGCTATTATAATTCTGCAGTTCAGTAAGTGTATAGTCGTAAGCGAAACCAACTTTTAAACTAGGACTAAAGTGAAACTGTAGAATACCATCAACAGAATCCTGAAACCTATAGGATACGCCCGCAAGCAATTTATTAAAGAATAAAAAGCTAGCATTCACATCAAAATCAAATGGGGTGTTCCTTACATGTTTAAGTAATATTGCAGGTTGGAATTGAATCGTTTCGTTAATTCTTAATACCATTCCTCCCATTAAAAAGAAATGTCTATCCTTGTTTGATATTTCGTCTCCTTGCTGTGGCGAAGAAAATTCAAGATCATGTCTTATCAAACTAGGAGCGGAGAGCCCTAAATAAAACTTCGGGGTATGATAATATACACCAGCACCAAAGTTTGGATAAAGTTTTGTCGAACTTGCACCGCCTATAGAATAATCACCAATTTGATCTGGCTGACTTAAATCCCATCTGGCTCTCATGTAGTTGACACTACCTTGTGCACCAATATTCAACTTTCCCTTCCCTAGTTTTAATTGGTAATCGTACATCATATTGACATTCCAATTATTAAATATCCCAATCTCGTCATGTACTACTGACAACCCTAATCCAACATTTCTTTTGTCAAATCTGCCATGAACATTAAATGCTTGTGTAATTGGCGCTCCATCTATTCCTACCCATTGATTTCTATATAAAGCTGATGCACACAATACACATTGGCTTCCGGCATAAGCAGGATTAATAGCCAACTTATTAAACATAAATTGTGTGTATTGAGCATCTTGTTGTCCATAGATAGCAACAGCTAAACAATTAAATACCAGGATGATGATTAATTTTTTCATATTAATTTATTTGTTCAAATTTTTAAATCTTTAATTAGGAGAGTAGGCAAAACGCCTACTCTCTTTGTTTATTTTATCTATGAACCGTTACAAAACCCTGCAATACATTGCTTGGATCATTATCAGGATCAAGTTCTAGTATGTAATAATAAGTTCCTTCTGGTAAATCATTGTCATTGAAAGTTCCAGCCCAGTCATTATTGTAGGGTCCTTCGTTGTAAACAAGATCTCCCCATCTATTATACACTCTTATCTTGTTATCTGGATAATTAACAAGGCAGTGTATAGTCAGCACGTCATTGACATTATCACCGTTTGGAGTAATGATGTTCGGCACAAAGCACTCTTGTGTTTGCTCTTGTCCAACATTGATATAAACTGTAGAGAAACTGCATGCTTCTGGACAAGCTGGATTACAAATCTTGTAAGTAAAGCTATCTACTCCAACATAATTAGGAGCATTATAATCGAAAGTTCCATCAAGATTTAGAGTCGCATTTCCTACTGCTGCAGGATCTACTAGTTCTACAGTCCATCCTGGGACAAAACTCATATCATTCACAACCATCTCTCCACTAAGTAATTCAGCATTGTAGTTGATTGTATAGTAATCATTGAGTGATACTGGCAATGGTTCTTTTACCAATGTAACAGTATCTTGACTGTAACTACTACATACGCCATTTGAGAGCGTCCATACAAACTCATAAGTGCCAGTTTGTGACAAGTCAAACACCATGGTTTCCGCTTCAGATGGTGTAACAATAACAGTCGTAGGACCTGAGATCTGCGTCCATAATCCACTTGCAAAAACAGGCTTACCAGCATTCAATACTGCAACATCAGTACTACTACATATCCTAATATCCGTACCCGCATATGCGTTGTCAGGTGTTGAACCGTCAGAAACCAAAATACTTACTGGTAAAGACGGTGCCGATTTACAGCTTCCTTGACTCGCAATCACATAGTAGTCGTCAATGTCAGTAAGCGCCGCATTTTGAATAATTAACGGATTACCAACACCCACTGACTGTCCCGTAGTAGAGCTGAACCACTCATAAACCAGCCCTGTTGAGCCAGTAGAGTAAAGTTCAATGTCAGACCCAATACAAATTGGTGAGTTACTACTAGCAACTGGTGCAACCACTGTTGACACAACCTCCAAATACAATGGCACTGCTGGTGGTGATGTACAACCGTTAATCGTAATCGTGTACCAGTAGTTTCCAGTCTGTATTACTGTAGATGAAGCGATGATCGGATTCTGAACATTACTTGTGTATCCGTTTGGTCCATACCAAGTATACGTTGCTCCTGGTATATACGGTGCCTGGAAGTATACAGGGTTCGTTTCACAAACAGGGCTATTACTAGTCGGTGTAACTGGTACGCCTAACTGGATAGCTACATCTACAGATACAGTATCTGCAGAGTAATTCTGACATGTCGCATTTGTCAACGTCCAAACATATTCATACGTGCTACTATAATTCAGCCCAAACACCTGAGAAGTAGCTGATGTTGGCGTTACAATGGTTGTCGGTAATCCTGAAACCTGTGTCCATATTCCGCTGCCTTGAGAAGGTACATGAGCATCAAGTTGTGTCGTTGTTACTTGACACAATAGTTGATCAGCACCTGCATAGGCATTGTCTACTGGAACTGCATTGACTAGTAAGTTTGTAGAAGGCGAAGCAATGGAATTACAACCATTCTCTGTAACTACTACATGATAGTCTCCTGAAGATCCAACTGTTAAACCAGTCATTGTGAACGGATTTCCTGTTCCGACTACCTGACCTGTACTTGTGTTATACCATGTATAAGTAGCTGTCGCAGATCCTGTAGCTGATAAGTCAATACTACCGCCTTCACACGTTGGTCCGTTATTACTCGCCACTGCTGTTGCTGGTATAGGATTAACCAATACTGCTATCGTATCTGAGAAAGGTGAGTCGCATCCGTTTACTGCAACCGTTACAAAGTAGTCACCATCGTTAGTATTTGCGGCATTACCGATGATCGGATTCTGAGCATTACTAGTGTATCCTCCTGGACCATACCAGGTATAAACTGCTCCTGGAATGTAATCTGAAGTCAAGAAGATATCATCTCCCTCGCAAATTGGACTATTGCTAGCCACATTTGTCGGAGCTGCTACTCCAGGCGTAATCTGTACCTGAGAAACAATAGAACTCAAGGAAATACAACCATCTACGATTACCTCTAAAGTATACATACCTGCGTCCACCATTGTCGCTCCTGGAATCAATAATTGTGGCACTGGTGTGTTTACACTTCCTGTTGGAGTCGTCCAAACGTAATTTACATTCAAGCCAGTATATGGTGTCGTATTTAACTCAAGGGTTGTGCCCTCGCAAATCGGTCCATTATTCGTAATTGAAGGCGTCAACGGTAGCGTTGTTACATCTACATACAATGAAGCAGCAGGAGTTTCACATCCATTTCCATCAATAATCTTGAGTGTATAAGTACCTTCATCCATCATACTCACAGGATTCAATACAACCTGCGGATCTGCTAAATTGGTCAATATAAACCCATTAGGACCAGTCCAAGTACACATACCACCTGGGATTTGATCTGCATCAAGAATCACCATATCGCCTGCACAGTAAACACCACCACCAGAAAGGTTTGTGACACTAGGAAGCGCATTTACAACTGCATTTGTTGCTGTAGAAATAGTTGAAGTACATCCATTCAAAGTAACATACACAAAGTAAGCTCCTGTATCATTCACATCTGCTGATAGAATCACCGGATTCGGCATTGTTGAGCTGTATCCATTAGGACCAGACCATAAGTAGGTAGCTCCTGGAACCGTTGGTGCGAACAACATTAAGTCTTCGCCATCGCAAATCGGTCCGTTGTTATAAGGCGTCACCGCATTAGGAACCGGGTTGATTGCTACTAATTCTGATGTCGACTGAGGTGACTCACAACCATTGGCATCAACACAAATCACTGCCCATATGCCTGAGGCATATGCAGAGTCCTGTGGTGGTATGGATGTGGTATTCGTTGTCGTATTCAGTAAAGGATTCGTCAGTGTTCCTGCACTACTTCCACCAGGACCAATCCATAAGTAGCTGTCACATTGTGAACTTGTACTTAAGACAAGGTTATCTCCCTCACAAATTGGACTATTAGTCGCAATTGTAGGTGTAGCTGGTGTTGGATGCACAGTAACTGTAGTAGTCGCTGCAGCAGAAGCACAACCATTCATATAGATAACCAAACTGTACACTCCAGCATCTACTGTTGTGGCAGGTGATATCACTGGAGGATTGGCTAAAGTAGAACTAAATCCATTTGGCCCTGTCCATTGATACGATGTTGCCATTGTAGTTGTAGTTAACTGAATGTCACCTCCTTCACAAACACTAATCGCTGGAGTAACTGAAGGTGCGCTTGGCGTTGCAGTAACACTTATCGTTACTGGCGCTGAGAGCAATGAGTTACATCCCTCAACAGTAACCATCACTTGATAATCACCACTAATTGGATTTGTGTAAGTATTAGAAGGAACCGTAGTTGTCATCTGACCTCCATTAGGATCAGTCCAAGTATAAAGTACGCCAACTCCAGAGTATGGCGTTGTACTTAATACTAACACATCAGTGACACATATTCCTGTAGTATTGGCTGTGATTGGAGGCGTCAACGGTTTAGGGTTGATCACTACTTCAGTCGTAGCACTAAATGTACATCCTAGATTTGACATGATAGTCACATGGTAACTACCTGCATCTGTAACATCAGGACTTGGAACTATAGGATTCTCATTTGTAGATGTAAATCCGTTTGGTCCTGTCCAATTGTAAGTAAATGGTGCTCCTGCAGTACCTGGATTAGCAAACAACTCTAGTTGATCGTATTCACAGAGTGGTCCGTTGTTGGTCGGTACTGTTGTAGGCAATGCCCATAAATCTAAATAATATGCAGTAGACAGATCAGAGATACAACTATCAACAGTCACCTGTACTGTATAATTACCGATATGTGTTGCATCTGTAGGATCAATACTAATCGTATGCGTGCTTGGTAATGGTCCGTTTGGTCCAACCCAATCATAAGTAATGGTGTTTCCTGCGTAATTCTGTATCGTAAGTATTACTTTCTCGCCTTCGCAAACCGGAGCATTACTAGTAATTACTGGTAAGTCTGGCTTCACCGTAATATCAACGATAGTCGAGGTAACGGCCTCACATCCCATACTGTCAATGACGGTCACGATGTAAGTTCCTGACATGTTATTATTTGCATTCGGCAATACTGGATTCTGATCAATTGATATAAATCCGTTTGGTCCTGTCCATCCAAATTTATACGGTGGATTTCCACCAGAAGCCGTAGAATACAATTCAATATCATCTAAAGGATCAACACATTCTGTACCGTTGTTTGAAGCAACAATTGTTGGTTTCTCATGAACGACAATCGTAGTAGAAACGGTATCTGACGGACAACCATTTACATTGACTACTAACCAGTAGTAGTAAGGAGATCCAACCGCTGACAGTCCATTTATAACAGGATTCTGATCGAAAGACACAAGGTTACCTACTGTAGTTACCGTTCCATCATACCAGTAATAATTGGCATTCTTGATCGCTGATGATGACAGTTGTGCTTGTTCCCCTTCACAAATCTCAGAGCCTATAGCTACTGGATTAGTTGGTACAGGATTAATATTCACATTAACTCCTGGTGATTCTGGTGACTTACAGCCATTGGCATCAATACAAATCACCATCCAGATTCCAGCATCATAAGCCGAATCAGCTGGAGGTATAGTTGTTGTTCCAATAGTAGTATTCAACAACGGATTGTTCAGCGTTTGCTGACTGTTACCATCAGGCCCAATCCATTGATAACTATCACACTGTTCACTTGTGCTTAGTACAAGGTCATCTCCATCACAGATATCGGCATTAGTAACTAGAGTAGGTGCAGGTGGATCATTCACTACTACAAGTAATGAATCAGTAGCCACACAACCATTTAACGAGGTCTGCAATACATAGTAACCACCACTCGATAAAGTGACAGGTGAAATACCTGCAGGATACTGAGTTGTTGCACTCCATCCATTAGGACCTGTCCACATGTACGTGTCAGCAATAGAGTCTGTGTACAGCATAATCTCGCCATCCAGACATACGGTATCTTCTCCCATAATGGAGGCAATAATTGGTGGACATCCAATAGGAATCGTTTCGATATCATGATCATCTTCATCACCATTAGTTCCGTCAGTATCATTATCTGTTACTGGACCATCGTTGCCATCATCACTATCAGCATCACTATCAACATCTTGTATGACCATTCCGTCAACATCTTGCGCCTCTCCAATTTCAGCAACATTTGTTATTGAACCTGAAGCTGGGAAGAAGTCAACTGTAAGTGTAATTGGGACGGTATCACAAGTCAATGGCATAATGGGTCCTGGAATCGTATGGAAAGCATCGCCAACACTATTTAGTGACCAGTCTGCATCGTTCAATGACATTCCTGTAGGAATATAATCGACTACCTGTACATTGTACCCATTGAGTGAACCCTGATTACAAACTACGATATCAAAAGTGACATCACTTCCAACAACTATAGGGAGTGGTTGACCAGGAGTCAATACTTTGACTAAAGCCAAATCAAACACTTGATTAATCGGAAGCGTCTGATCATCTTCATCATCTTCTCCTGCTGGTCCGTCATTGCCTTCATCACCATCAGGTGTGGAGTCAATATCTACTGGAGGATCATTTGAAGGATCATTATCATCATCAAACTCACTAATCTCAGCATTATTGGTAATAGAACTACCCATGAAGCTAGGATCAATCGTGAAGGTAATACTCATGATAGTACTATCACCAGGAGCAATTGGTCCTGCAATCAATGTTGCTAATTCTGCTATTCCTGGAGTGTTTTCTACCCAGTTGGCATCAGCTAGAGTCAAACCTGTAGGAATATAATCAACTAATCCAATATTGAAAACGTCAACTGTTCCATTATTCCAAACTGTCAAGTCGAAGGTAATATTATCACCAGGTTCGACTGGTAGTGTCTGCGTTGCTGCAATTGATTTATCCAATTCTAGATCATGATAGATTACTGGGATATCTTCAATATCGTGGTCGTCTTCATCACCGTTCGTTCCATCTGTATCATCATCTGTCACTGGACCATCGTTGGTACCGTCTCCGTCAGGAGTACTATCGACATCTGTAGGATGATTACCATCAGCATCTTCCGCGTCTGCTATCTCTGCTCCATTCTGATAGGAACCAGAAGGTGGATAACTATCTATCACTAGTGTAATCGATACATTATCACAAGAATCTGGCTGAATTGGTCCTGCCATCGTGTAGAAAGCATTTCCACTAATATCCAATGACCAGGCTGCATCTGCCAGACTCATTCCTGTTGGGATATAGTCCACTACGTCCACATTGTAAGCCGTCAGTGTTCCTTGATTGCAAACTTCAAGAACGTAGGTAACACTGTCACCCATAGTTACTGGAGTCGGCTGTAGTGGATCTAACTTCTTAGTCAATGCCAAATCAAATGTCTGGTTGATTGGAACCGTTTCATCATCTTCATCATCTTCTCCTGCAGTTCCGTCATTGCCTTCATCACCATCAGGAGTAGAGTCGATATCTACTGGAGGATCATTTGAAGGATCATTGTCATCATCAAACTCACTAATCTCAGCATTATTGGTAATTGAGTTACCCATAAATGAGGCATCTACTTCAAATGTGATATCCATCGTTACTGAATCACCCGGAGCAATTGGTCCTGGAATCAATGTAACTAACTCAGCAACACCTGGAGTATTTTCTACCCAGTTGGCATCGTCAAGATTAAATCCAGTTGGAATATAATCTACTAGTCCAATACTATATTCATCAACATTTCCAACATTGTAAACTGTCAACGTGAATGTTACAGCATCTCCTGGGGTTACAGGGAACGTTTGTGTTGAAGCAATAGCTTTATCCAATTCTAAATCATGGAAAATGACAGGGAATATTTCTATATCATGATCGTCTTCATCACCGTTTGTCCCATCAGTAGCATCATCTTCAACAGGTCCATCATTACCACTATCATTATCTGGAGAACTGTCTACATCTGTTGGATGGTCTCCGTTTTCATCTTCTGCATCTACGATTTCCGCAGCATTCTGGTAAGTACCACCTTGTGGGATGGCAGCTATCGTTGCTGTAATAGGAATCGTCATACAAGAATCCGCAAGAATTGGTCCTGGTATTTGTTGATATGGATTGCCATTAGGATCAATTGCCCAATCGGGGTGATTTAATACCATTCCTACAGGTAAATAATCAATGACAAGAACATTATATGCATTCAATGTACCTTGGTTACAAACTTCGATATCAAAGCTGACGTCATCTCCTAAAGTAACAGGGAATATTTGCAATGGACTGATCGTCTTTTTCAGTGCCAAATCAAAAGTCTGCTCGATCATGAAGGTTTCCTCATCTTCATCATCCTCTCCTGCAGGTCCGTCATTGCCTTCCTCATCATCTGGTGTTGAGTCCGTATCCGTTGGCGGATCATTTGTAGGATCATTATCATCATCAAACTCGCTGATTTCAGCATTGTTGGTAATACTAGTTCCTTGGAAGGCAGCATCAATTTCAAATGTAATTGAAACTGTAGTATCTGCTCCAGGAGCCAATGGTCCAGGGATTAGCGCTACTAACTCAGCTACATTAGGCGTATTTATCGTCCAATTAGCATCAGCTAGGATTAACCCTGTTGGTATGTAATCTACCAAACCAATGTTGTATTCAGCAACAGTACCGGCATTGGATACCGTAAGTTCAAATGTAATACTATCACCAACCGTGACTGGGAAGGTTTGAGTCGCAGCAATTGCTTTATCTAACTCCAAATCATGGAAAATGACAGGAATATCGCTTATATCGTGATCATCCTCATCACCGTTTGTTCCATCAGTATCATCGTCTGTTACAGGACCATCATTACCGTCGTCTCCATCAGGAGTACTGTCAACATCTGTTGGGTGATCGCCATCTGCATCTTCTGCATCTGCAATCTCCGCAGCATTCTGGTAAGAACCAGAAGCTGGATAACTGTCAATGACCAATGTAATGGATACGTCTTCACAAGAATCTGGCTGAATTGGCCCAAGCAAAGTAAAGTAGGCATTTCCAACTGGATCCAAGGACCAATTGATATCGGCAAGACTCATTCCTGTTGGAATATAATCTATTATATCAACATTGTATCCTGCAAGTGTTCCTTGATTGCAGACTTCAATAAGATAGGTTACACTGTCTCCAACTTCTACTGGCACCGGCTGTAACGGATCAAGCTTTTTAGTCAATGCTAAATCAAAGGTCTGATTGATTGGAATGGTTTCATCATCTTCATCATCTTCACCTGCAGCGCCATCATTTCCTTCGTCTCCATCTGGTGTTGAGTCACTATCAACAGGCGGATCATTCGTAGGATCATTATCATCATCAAACTCACTAATCTCAGCATTATTGGTGATAGAACTACCCATGAATGAGGCATCTATTTCAAATGTAATATCCATTGTTACGGAATCTCCTGGCGCTAACGGCCCTGGTATCAATGTAACTAACTCCGCAACACCTGGTGTATTTTCTACCCAGTTGGCATCAGCAAGATTAAATCCAACAGGAGTATAATCAATTAATCCAATGTTATATTCTGGCACATTGCCTTGGTTATATACAGTCAATGTAAAGGTGACTGAATCACCCGGAGCTACTGGGAATGTTTGTGTAGAAGCAATGGCTTTATCCAGTTCTAAATCATGATTAATAATTTGAATTTCTTCAATATCGTGATCATCTTCATCACCGTTTGAGCCATCTGTTGTATTATCGTCAACTGGTCCATCATTCGTATTATCACTATCTGGAGTACTATCTGCATCTGGAGGATGATTGCCATCGGCGTCCTCAGCATCAGCAATCTCAGCAGCGTTCTGGAATGAGCCACTTGTAGGGAACATGTCAATTCTTACGACTATGGAAACCGTTGAACAACTATCCGGCATAATTGGTCCAGCGATAGATTGGAATGCATTTCCGTTAAGATCCAACACCCAATTAGGATCAGCTAATGCCATACCTGTAGGAATGAAATCAACCACCAACACATTATAAGCTGCTAGTGTTCCTTGGTTACAGACTTCAATATCATAGGTAACACTGTCACCTACTGAGATAGGCATTGGCTGAAGTGGAGACAACATTTTAGTCAACGCTAAGTCAAACACCTGATTAATTTCAAAGGTAGCATCGTCTTCATCATCCTCTCCTGCTGGTCCGTCGTTGCCTTCTTCGTCATCTGGTGTAGAATCCGTATCAACTGGTGGATCATTAGAAGGATCAGTATCATCATCGAACTCACTGATCTCAGCATTATTGGTGATTGAAGTTCCCGTAAAGGAAGCGTCAATTTCAAATGTAATACTGACTACAGTATCTGTGCCTGGAGCTAAAGGTCCTGGGATTAAAGCTACTAGTTCTGCGGTTCCTGGCGTATTTTCTACCCAGTTGGCATCAGCGAGTATCAATCCGGCAGGAATATAGTCTACCAATCCAATATTAAATGCGTCTGCAGTTCCTGCATTGGAGACGGTAAGCTCAAAAGTAATACTATCTCCTGGAGATACAGGGAAGGTTTGCGTTGGTGCAATCGCTTTTTCTAACTCCAAATCATGAATAATAACAGGAATTTCTGCAATATCATGGTTGTCTTCGTCATTATTAGTACCTGCGGTATCATCATCTTGAACAGGACCATCATTGGTTGGATCACTATCAAATGAGCCATCAACATCATCAGGATGATTACCATCAGCATCTTCTGCATCTGAAATCTCTGCGTAGTTCTGTATGGAACCTGAAGCAGGATACGAATCAATTGTGAGGGTAATGCTAACGCTTGTGCAAGCAGTAGGAGCCAAAGGTCCTGGAATTGCTTTAGTTGCATAACCGTTTACATCGAGTGCCCAAGTAGGATCAGCAAGACTCATGCCAGTAGGAATATAATCAATCACATCAACATTGTATGCCGTTAAAGTTCCTTGATTACAAACTTCGAATACGTAAGCAACACTGTCTCCTATTGTAACAGGAACGGGTTGTAACGGATCAAGCTTTTTGGTTAATGCAAGGTCAAAGATCTGATCTACGGGGAAGGTAGAATCGTCTTCATCATCTTCACCATCAGGTCCATCATTTCCTTCGTCTCCATCTGGAGTAGAATCTATATCTTCTGGTGGATCGTTTGATGGATCTGTATCATCATCAAATTCACTGATTTCAGCATTGTTGGTCACTGAATTCCCCATGAATGTAGCATCTAGTACATACATGATAGCTACAGAAACGGTAGAATCCGGATCAAGTGGTCCTGGAATTAGTGTTACCAACTCCGCAGTGCCAGGGGTATTCTCTACCCATGCCGGATCGATCAATGTCAAACCTGCAGGAATGTAATCTGCTAAGCCAATGCTATATTCAGGAACATTACCAGCATTCGATACGGTCAATGTAAAGGTAACCGTGTCTCCTGGACTAATCGGGAATACTTGACTTGAAGCAATAGATTTTTCTAATTCAAGATCATGTAATACTACTGGGAAACTAGCGATATCGTGATCATCTTCATCTCCGTTGGTACCATCAGTCGCGTCGTCTTGTACTGGTCCGTCATTATCAGGATCATCATCAGGTGTACTGTCTATATCAGGCGGATTATTGCCATCTGCATCCTCTGCTTCAGTAATCTCAGAAGCATTTTGGAAAGAACCAGAAGTCGGATAACTGTCTACGGCAGCGGCTAGTGTTACCTGTTCACAGGAATCTTTCTTAATAGGTCCCATAAACTGATAGAACGGATTACCGTTGATGTCTACCGCCCAATTGGGATCGGCAAGACTCATGCCTGTAGGCAGATAATCAATTACTAGTACATTATATGCATCCAGTGTTCCCTGATTACAGACTTCAACAACAAAGGAAACTGTATCTCCAACGTTAATTGGAAGAGGCTGTAAGGGATCCAATTTTTTGGTCAATGCCAAATCGAATGTTTGAACAATAGGAATCGTTTCATCATCTTCATCATCCTCTCCAGCTGTTCCGTCGTTGCCTTCGTCACCATCTGGTGTAGAGTCCACATCTACAGGAGGATCATTTGAAGGATCAGTATCATCATCAAATTCACTAATCTCTGCATTATTTGTGATAGAAGTTCCTTGGAAGGAGTCATCAATCACAAAGGTAATATCTACCATTATAGATGTACTCGGAGCAAGTGGCCCTGGTATGAGTGTAACCAGTTCTGCTGTACCTGGCGTATTTTCAACCCAAGCTGGATCAGCAAGGACAAATCCTACTGGTATGTAATCAACGAGTCCAATGCTGTATTCTGGCACTGTTCCGTTATTGGTTACGGTTAGTGTAAAGGTGACACTATCTCCTGGGGATACAGGGAATGTTTGTGTAGTTGCAATCGCTTTTTCTAATTCGAGATCATGAATAATCACTGCGATATTCGCAATATCGTGATCATCTTCATCACTATTTGAATTGTCAACAGTATCATCATCAACGGGACCATCGTTTCCTGGGTCATCGTCTGTTGCACTATCAATATCTTCAGGATGATTTCCAGCAGCATCTTCTGCATCTGCAATTTCTGAATAGTTATCATAGCTGCCAGAAGGCGGATAAGAGTCAATACGCAATAGAATGGTAGCGGTATCGCAAGCCGTTGGAGCAATTGGTCCAGCAATCGTTTGATAAGCATTACCATTAGCGGCAAGGCTCCATGTTGGATCAGCGAGTGACATTCCAGTAGGAATATAATCGACTACATCAACATTATACGCTGCTACTGTTCCTTGATTACATACAATGATGTCATAAGAAACTGTATCACCAATTGTCACTGGATTAATCTGTCCTGCAGATATAGCTTTTGTAAGCGCCAAATCAAACACGTCAGTTGTTATTTCTGCTATGTCATGGTCATCTTCGTCACCGTTGGCATTGTTAACTTCATCATCACTTACTGGTCCGTCATTGGTATTATCGCCATCTGCTTCGGAATCAATATCAGGATAACTTTCTCCATTGACATCGTCTGCAGAAGAAATTTCTGCATAGTTATTAAGTACGCCTGCACTATCAATTTTCAAGGTAATAGCAACACCTGTGCTATCGCCAGCTGCCAATGGGCCTTGTATCAGATAACTGGCAGTGTTACTACCTAAGTTATTCCAATCGGTGTCTGCAAGCAACATGCCTGCAGGGATGTAGTCCAATACAGTAATATCAATGGCATCTACTGTTCCTTGATTGTAAACAGTAATGACAAAATCAACCGTTGAATTTATATAGAATGGTCCAGTTTGACCAGCTGCCAATTCTTTTTTGAGTGCCAGGTCGAATGTACAGGTCGGAATGTCCAAGGTAAGGGTGTCAGAACTTATATTACAGAACCCATCATTCACGATGACGAAGTAACTCCCTACTCCATTTGGAAGCGTATATTCGTTGTTTGGTCCAGATTGGATCAAGATATCTGCACCATTCAAGGTATAATAGAAGTCATAACTTGACATACCAGCTGGCAATGCTCTTAACAAAGCAGGATCATATGCTAAATAACAATCATCATAACCTTCATAAGTTATAGTAGGAGGAACCACTTCGATAACGTTAACTGGAAAAACTGCTACAGCACTACACCCAGAATTAGGATTGTTCACCGTAATTGTATAATTAATATCAGCTGCGGGATAGCAGATTGTAGGATTCCAGGAAGTTGGATCGTCCAAATAGGTAGCAGGAGACCAAGTAACGGTCATCGTACTTTCCCAATCCAGAGGCAGACCTAAGTCAAGCTCCGTACATTCCATATTACAAATATTCTGTTGTTCATAGTTCTCAATCTCAAAGTCCTCCAATTGAATAATCTCTACTTGCCATGAGGCTGCACAATCTCCTTGTAGACTAGTAACTTCGAGAATAGCTGGTAAACTCTCAGTTCCAAATGGAGCGGGAATATCTCCAATAGTAACCACTCCTCCAACAGGAACCACTGGATTCATAGAAGTAGGTTGTATCATACTAAAACTGTATCCCGAACAAACATTTAAAACAAGATCATCTCCTGGGCACAAGAAAACTGGGGTTCCTAAATCTTCTAAGAATTCAGGAGATGGTGCAAAATCGAATGGAAACTCTGATGAGTTACATTCGCAAGCTAGATCATAAGTAGTTCTGATAATTAATGGACAAGAAATATTCTCTTGAATTGTTGTTGTACCGACAATAGTATCAAACCCTCCACTAGTAACATTGATAGCTGTATTATTAGAATGTACTAACATATCATAGCTATCAATAATTCCATTTTGATCTATATCCCTATAGAACTCATACAATACGTTACCTACATAGTCTGTAGAGGATGTTCCTTCTATGTAAATTTCATAATCATAAACGGTGGAAGTAGGATCTTCATCACACGGTACAACAACCTTCATATCAGCAATTTCAACAGGAGTTGCAATTTTGATTATATTAAACTGATTGATTGTATTGTTTACAAAAACATCACATGTACTGCCATCTGCAACACATGTTTGATCTTCTATTTTCGATTTAATCAATGCTTGATAAATTAGATCTTGACAAGATGTAGCTGCATCAGGTGTTATTTCGAGTGTTACAGCAAAGAATTGCTGAGGAGACAACCCATCTGGAAGATCAAAACAGATTTCCATTGAACCATTTGGAAGTAAGGTTTCATTTACATAAGAAGGCGTAAATGAGCTTGGTGCATCAAATGAAAAGCTACCCGGAGTATAAAGCAACTCTGGAGGAAAAGTAAAACATGCAGTTGTCATATCCGTAACACCACCTGTTTGAGACAAGTTCAATCCAGTAATTCCGACAGGTACCGGCCCACCACATGTATAGGTCAATGGATCCGTAACCATCAAGAACTGAGCATTATCTAAGGGAATCGAATTATTTATTACAACTCCAGGATTAGTAGCCCAACCAGATTCAATTGTTGATTCACACGGACTTGAAGCCATGGTATTTACAAAAATTGGTGTATTCGAAACATATTCATCACAGATTGTTTCTGCCATAAAACGAATAGATAAAATATTAGAATCTAAGGATTTTCCTATCCCAGGCAATCCATTAGAATTGACGTAGGAGATTAAGTTATCATTTATTGAAAACATTGGTCCATAGGGTCCATTTCCATTAGGCGTGGCATCAGGTATACTAGTCCAAACTCCATAATTACTCGGGCCACCAGGATAGGCATATTCGAATGAACCAGGAACTGCTACAATACCAGGAGGCAAGGACAAGTCAACCAATATATCGACAAGTGTAGTGAGCTTGGTATTCTTTACAAATACTTCTATAGGAAAGGTTTCACATAAATCATAAATACCAGATGCAGGTGCTCTAAACGCATTTTGTATTTCTACCTCTCCTACTAAATACTCATAGCAGCATGATGCAGAAGTACAAGCACTACCACCCCCTGCAAATAATTGAGAAGCCAACTCTAGGTCTAAGCAACTGGACGTCGTTTTAATGCATACTTCAGTATCTGCGCCTGGAAGAGGACAGAAGATAAGCTCTGTCCAAATTTCAAAGGAGAAACAGTCTCCTGGATTCAAATCAGGAAGCTCAATTAGATAAGTATTGTTTGATGGTGTCGAGCCCGTTTGAGTGTAAGAAATTGCTCCTCCTGCACTAAACAAAGTATCTAATGTTACTGAAACAGGTAAGGTAATCGTTGTCATCACATTTTGATGAGGGACTGCTCCCGTTCCAGCACATACTTCATATGTGTTAATTTCAGGGGCATCTTTATTGTCTGCAATTTGTATTGAAGTAACGGAACAAGTTAAAGGGGGCAATGTCTGACTACTGTCTGAAAAGTTTAAGGTAAACGAGGTATCTCGAATGCTATGATAATCAAATGTGTTAAATATTTCTACAGAAGTAGAAGTATTACCAGGACAACCTGTTACTGGATAGGCGAGATTCTCACCGAAAAAACTGTATTGACCATTTGGATGATTAGTAGTAAGATTACAATAATATCCACCAGATTCGAATTCGCATCCATAATTGTATTCATATTGTATTTCAAAATCAGAAGGAGCCGAGATTACACCAGGACAAATCCTAGCCAAATCATAACGAATTGTAAAGGAATCCACGGGTTCACTTGTCAATCCTAATCCTAAATTAGGTATTTCATACTCTGCAAAACTTCCATACCCTGTAACACCTGAATTTGAGGTACAATAACTCTGTCCGGCATCAAAAGCACAAGTAGTGTTAGCATCAAATGTTGGATCAGTCATTGGAACAATAGTTCCATTAGTTAATTCAACTTCAGCGTTACCTGCATATACTAGTGGGGAAATAAGTGGTATGCTTATATCATCAAAATCATAATATGGTCGATATTCCCCTATATACCAATCAGCTGGAACATTTTCAGAAACTCGGAAATGATGTTCTACCGTAGCCGCACAGTCATCAATATTATAATTCGAGGTGACTTCTAGTGGTGGTGGGCAAAATGTTTCTACTGGAAAACCAGTACCACATGCTGTACCAAGTAGCGTATTTGACCCAGCCAATTGCTGGTATAGATTCAGGAAAGAATAAAACTGTAATTCTGATTGGGGTTTGGCAGCAATATCTGCGTTTTCTATTCTATAAGGATTTTTTTGTAATGGAATTTTTATAATAATATGAAACTTATCTCCATCCTCAAGTCCTCCCATTTGATTCTCATAAAGGTCCGTAAGGCAATCACCAGAAAGGTTTGAAGCACCATTAGCAGCGCGACGTTCTCTATCAAACATGAAAATTTGAATAATTTTATTATCAAATACATCATAAGCTGAATTGTAGGTATATTCGTTGGTTGTTGCATTATAAACAGTATGACCAAAACCATAATTATCTAATCCATTTGCAGTGGTTCTAATGTAAGCTGCACTTCCTGATTTACAATCAATTCCTGAAAAATCAACTCGAGTTCTTGTACCTGGGTTACTTGCTTTTTCAAAAGAAAATTCTTCCATGTGTGCATGTGTCATATCGGGGAATAATCTTAATCCAGGTGTCAATTCCCAGGTTACTGCACGTGCCTGCAATTGAAAAAGGAAATAATCAGAAATTTCCACAAAGTTTTTATCTAAAACCTCTAGGGTAACATGCACATAAGCGGTATCACAGGGTAAAAACCTTGCTTTATCTGCAGGATCAGCAGTTGTTTCATCTAATGGAATAGTCATTTCTCTATCCGCAAATCCATAATTTGTTCTTCTGACTTCAATGTCTTTAGATATAAAACAACTACAATTACAATTTCTTCTACTAGCTATCAATGTCGAATGGCAGGCTCTTACAATGGTACAAGCATCAGGAACACAATCAAAGCATTCTTCAACTACTCTAGCACTTCCAGCAGCGAAAGTTTTTGAATAACACAAGCAAGAATCCATCTCAAATGTCATATTGTAACACAGATCTCTTCCTGTGTCATTACTTCCTTGGTTGATACGAAATATTTTTTTACTAAAAAGAGTATCACTGTAATACCATGAGATATCACTAGCAGGAACTGGTGCTCCGTCAAAAGTTACGGTACCAGTATTTATCTGCATATCTAAAGTCATATTGGGAGGACCAGCTAATTCAAATTCAAAATAGGAATTTCCATTTGTACATGCTCCAACACCATTAGTTCCGAATTCATAACAAAATTCTACATCAATTGTGTTTAAACCTGAAGAACCAATACCAAAGTCATATCCGTCAACTGGATTATTAGTAGATCCAATGTTTGTTTCATCCATTGTAATAGATACAGCTCCATACGAAAAAACCGCTGGAGGAGATATGAATGGCAACGCTTGGAAAGGTGATCCACAATGCCGTAAGCCTTTTATTGTAGCTTGTTTAAATTCACAATCAATAGAGGCGCATCCATTAATTTGTCCAGGATCTTGACACTTTATTCCAGCTTCAATCTCCATTATCAAAGTCGCTCCCCCAGGCAGATCATCAAAAAATCCATCACCATCTAAATCATCTAGACCAACTCCTGGTCCGTCAGGATCGCTTGTAAAAAGAGTTGTATTGATAGTAAAGTCAAAATTTTGGTAGTAATACCAAGAAGGATCAATTGAAACACCATTGACTCTTACATCAACTGCATCAAATGCATCTGACTCACACAACTGCAAGCCAATTTCGAGGTCATTCCACAATCCTAGGACAGGATCTGTTTGAGCACTTGTTAGATCAAATTCAAATATTGCATTATCCCCGCAAATAGCCGGAAGTTGAATCGTTGTAACATTAACAATTGCATTTGCACCAAAATTGGGGACATATTGTAACGTCCCGTTCATAATTGATGGATTAGTACATTGCGGAACTGAGCCGCAACCGTAAGAGGCTAAATAAATTAGATCTTGAATATCTTTATTTGTGTCACAACCAAGTGCTGCCTCAAAACAAATTTGGATATTTACAAATTCATCCTCACCTAAGAAGCCGCCTGGAAGAAAACTTGACCCAACATTAGCATCGAGTATATCAGTAGCACCATTGTAAGTATAAGGAACTTGTACTCCAGCGATATTAAAGCTTGTAATTGTGAAGTCAGGTGCAAGATGTAAATCTTGAATTTGAAAATCAAATTCTGCTACAGTAGCCCCAATCCCATTTTGAGCCACTCTAATAGTTGTACATTTTTCCTGATCATTGTTAATCACAACGGATTTAGGACTAACGCTTAGAATATTGATTGTAGGTTGTTTCACAACTGGAGAGTAGTCATGACTTCCTTCATTGAATGCAGAACAGGAAAGTAGCCCATTCACTGGATCATTGAATACAAAATCGAATGTCACATCAAACTCCAATGGCGAGCCAGAAGGTCTATTGAAAAAATCGCAAGTAGGAACTACCCCAAATGTTACGATCTGAACCGAATCTGCACCTAACGTTGGAATTATAAATACTGGATTATTAGGATCTGACCAATTACCAGCCATAACTGGAAATACTGGATCTAAATAATCGAAAAACCCTGCGAATTCCATACCATAAGGAATGTGCAGCGTTATCTGAGAATTAAACAAGTCCTGTCCAGAAGAATTCAAGAAGTAATAAGTGATTGAGTCTGGGACTCCACAGATACTCACATCATCAAGGACAGGATATCCAACGACTGGTCGCATGTCATCAATAAAAACAGTTGGGCATTGCGCCTGTAATGCTACAGTTGACAAGAAAAACCCCAACAAAACTAATAAATTCCTTAGATTAGAAATAGCTCTAAGAAAAAATAGTTTACCTACAGATATAGGAATCCCATATCCCGAATTATCAAAATTCTGGTTCATAAAAGCGGTATTTATTTGTTTATTTTTTTTGTTCTTGGATAAAACTGGAAATCTGGATTGGGTAGAATTAACCTTAGGTTAAAAGAGATTAGTTATAATTACGATAAAAGTTAGGTTTTGTTACGAACATTAAAATATATCTTTAGAATTTCGTATTTCTTTAATATAAATAAAATGCAAAATCAAAAAAATTACGGCATGTTCATTTACCGTAATCTTTCTAACAACTAATTATCTATGAATCGTCACAAATCCAGAGATTACATTACCTGGTTCGTTAACCGGATCAAGCTCTAATACATAATAATAAGTTCCTTCCGGTAGATCTTCATTATTATAAGTCCCTTCCCAATCATTATTATAAGGACTGGCATCGTAAACCAAATCCCCCCATCTATTATAAACTCTAATCCTATTCTCAGGATAATTGACTAAGCAGTGAATTGTTAATGCATCATTCACTCCGTCTCCATTTGGTGTAATAATGTTTGGTACAAAACATTCATTTTCCTGATCTTTGCCTACTTGGATGAACACCTTAGAATCACTGCAAAGTTCTGGGCAATTTGTATTACAAATCGTATATAGAAAACTATCCAAACCAACAAAATTTGTCGATTCATATTCAAATGTGCCATCGCTATTGAAACTCAACGTTCCATGTTGTGGCTCCTCCAGTAATAATACATCCAAACCTGCTGGTAGACTGTCGTTTGTTGTAACATTCACACTGTCTAAAGTTGTATTATAATCCATCGAATAATAATCATCCTCCGTTGTCGCAAAGACGCCAGACTCCACTTCTATGAATACAGAATCCGATCCTGGACTAGTACACCCGTTCACAGTGACGTCATACCAGTAATACCCCTCATTCAAATCACCAGCATTCACTAACACAGGATTTGGTGCATTAGAAGTATACCCATTCGGTCCATGCCAGGTATAAGTTACGCCGAACACCTCATTCAGTTGTAACTGTATTGACGATCCAACACAGACCGGACTATTACCAAACGGTGGCGACGGAACAGTCATGCCGACAGCGACACCAACCTCAACCGTATCAGTTGAATAGTTTTGACAAATGCCATTACTCAACGTCCATACATATTCATATAGGTTGCCATTAGACAATCCATTAACCACTGTGCTAGCTGCACTCGGCGAAATAATAACAGTTGGCGGCCCACTGACTTGCGTCCAGAACCCCGTGCCTTGTGTAGGAGCAAATGCGTCAAGCGTAGTCATAGTCGTTTGACATAAGGACTGATCCACTCCAGCAAATGCCTGATCTGTCGGAACCACGTTCACCACAACAGTCGTCACTCCTGACGCATTCGAAGTACAGCCATTCTCAGTAATCACAGCATAGTAATCGCCTGCATCGTTCATCGTAAGATTCGTCAACACATAAGGGTTACCAGTACCAACTAAGTTTCCTGTATTCGAGTCATACCATTCGTGTAGTCCAGTTGCAGATCCATTAGCAGTCAGCGTAATCGTACTACCCTCACAGGCAGGACCATCATTGCTAACAATAGGCGCTGTCGGTAAGCCATTCACCACTACTGTTATCGTATCTGAGTAAGGCGATAAACACCCGTTTACAGATAACTGCACGAAGTAGTCTCCAGCATTAATTGCATTTGCATTAGGGACGATCGGACTTTGTAATGTGCTTGTAAAGCCGCCTGGCCCAAACCATTGATAACTAGCGCCTGATACAAAGTCTACCGACAATTGAATCGGATCTCCTTCACAGATCGGACTATTACTCGCAATGTTCGACGGTTTCACAACTGTCGGAGTAATCACTACTTGTGTTGTAGAAGAAGCAAGAGATGTACAACCATCAACAGTAATGGCTACACTGTAGGCTCCTGCAGCTGTCATTGTGGCGTTATTCACCCAAAGCTGTGGCACCGTTGTTGTCTGCGTTCCTGTTGGTGTTGTCCATACATATGACACATTATTACCAGAGTATGGTTGTGTCGTTAACTCCAAATCCATTCCTTCGCATAAGGGTCCGTTATTCGTGATCGATGGTGTTACTGGTCTTGGATTCACTCCTATGTATAAGGAAGCGGCTGGGCTACTACAACCATTTATATCAGTAATGATCAAGGTATAAGTTCCTTGATGGGCTAATGTCAATGGATTAAGAATCACCTGCGGATCTGCTAAATTAGATAAGGAGAATCCGTTCGGTCCAACCCAATTACACATACCTCCTGGTATCTGATCTGCATCTAGTATGGCAATACCACCTTCACAATACAGTCCACCACCAGTAAGATTAGTAATCGAAGGAATTGAATTCACAACTACCGTCGTTGCAGTTGAAATCATTGAGGTACACCCATTTACAGTAACATACACAAAATAAGCACCATTCACAGCCGTTGTAGCATTGCTGAGTACTGGGTTTTGCATTGTAGACACATATCCATTTGGACCTATCCAGCTATAACTGGCTCCAGCAATCGTCGGTGCGAACAAGAACACATCAGTCCCTTCACAAACCGGACTACTATTCGTTGGTTGAACGGCATTTGGCACAGGATTGATAACTACTGGCATTTGATTAGATAATGCGGACTCACATCCTGTCGTATTCACACAAATCACTGCCCACATGCCAGCAGCATAAGCGGAATCTGCAGCCGGAATAGTCGTTGCACCTGAAGTTGTATTTAATAGTGGGTTCGACAAAGTTCCTGCACTACTTCCGCCTGGTCCAATCCATAGATAATTAGCACACTGGGCGCTAGTTGTCAATACTATCGGATCGCCATCACAAATCGGGCTGTTGGTCACAATCGCTGGTGTCGCTGGTGTTGAATTTACTGTAACCACCACACTTGCTATCGGAGACGGACATCCATTGTTAGATACCACCAACTGATAAATACCCGCATGAATACTGTTCGCATTCAGAATTGTAGGAGGTACGGCCAATGTAGCGCTATATCCGTTTGGTCCACTCCATAAATAACTATCAGCCACTATTGCTGTTGATAAAATGATTTCATCTCCTTCACACACTGCCGTAGTTGCCATAATTATAGGCATTGCGGGTGTAGGAGTAATTACAATCGTTGTTGGAGCAGAAGCCTGTGAATTACAGCCTCCAACAGTAACCATCAACTGATAATCCCCTGCAATTGGTGTAAGATAAGACTGTGTTGGTACTGTAGTTGTTGTCGTTCCTCCAATTGGATCAATCCAGGTATAGACCACATTGTTCCCTGTATAGGCTGTTGTTGTTAAAATTAACGCCTCGTTTTCACATAGATTCAGGTCATTTGCTGACACTACTGGTGTTGCCGGTTGCGGGATGACCACAACTTGGGTAGCACCGCTAGACTGGCAACCATAAATATTTGTAACTGTAACACTATAACTTCCTGAATTAGAGTTATCCGGAGTCAATATTGTCGGGTTTTCCTGATTCGAACTAAATCCTCCTGGACCTGACCACTGATAATTGTAGAGTCCCATTGTGCCAGGATTAGCAAACAACTGAAGTGGCGTAAATGCGCAGATCGGTCCATTATTTGTTGGTGATACTGTAGGAATTGACCAGATATCTAAGAAATATATTGCCGATGTATCGGAATAACAACTGTCTACCATTACTTGAACACTATAATTTCCTATATCCGCTGTTGTAGCAGGATCAATGATGATCGTATTTGAATTTGGATAAGGGCCATTTGGTCCATGCCACTCATAACTCACCGTATTTCCTGTATAAGTTGGAATACTCAACTGAACTTGTCCTCCCAAACATACAGCTCCCGTGCTGGATATTACTGGCATGGTAGGTGTTACTGTCACATCTATTATCGTACTACCTGTAGCACTGCATCCATTATCATCAGTGACAAGTACAGTGTATGTTCCAGACATATTGTTTGATGCATTTGGCAATATCGGATGCTGATCTGTTGAAGAAAAGCCATTAGGTCCCGTCCAACTGAAAACAAATGGTCCATTTCCTCCAGTGACGTTAGCATATAACTCAATATCATCTAGTGGATCTACACATTCTGTTCCGTTGTTAGTCGCTACTACTGTAGGATGCTCAAATATCTCAACTGTTGTCAACACAGTATCTGAAGCACAACCGTTGACTGTGATAGATAACCAGTAATAATACGGTGATCCAACTGCTGGTAGTCCAGACAATAGTGGATTCTGATCATTAGATATTAAATTACCCACTGTCGTGGAATTTCCATCATACCAATTGTAAGTAGCTCCTGTTACTGGAGTAGTCATTAGGAATGCGTCCTCTCCTTCACATACCGCATCTCCTTTAACAATCGGAGTCGCTGGATCAGGATTAATCACTACTTCTACTGGAGAAGATGGAGCGGAATCGCAACCTGTATTATGTCCACAAATCAAGTACCATTGTCCAGTACTATAATCTACATCTTGTGGTGGTATACTAGTCGTATTTATTGTAGTCGTCAACAATGGATTTGAAGGATTATTACTTGGACTAATCCAGTAATAAACATCACACACTGCATTGGTAGACAAAACAATAGATTCATCATTACAAATTGGAGTACTCGCAATTAATACGGGTTGACTTGGCAATGGATCGACAACAACAATCGTCGTATCTGGAATTGATGGACATCCATTATTATAAACCACTAATACATACGGACCAGCATGATAACTTGCTGCTGGTATGATTACTGGCGGATATTGCTGTGTAGAAGTGTAGCCTCCAGGTCCGTTCCAAAGATAATCCGTCCCAATTGATCCAGTAGATAACTGTATCGCATCGCCCTCACATACCACTATAGAATCTACAACACTTGCTGTAGGTGATGTGATAATCGTAATAAACATCGGTGCTGATGGCAATGAACTACAGCCATCTATTGTAACCACTAGCTGATAGGTTCCTGGTAACGGTGTGGCATAGGTGATTGTCGGAACGTTTGTATTGCTAACTGTTCCACTTGGATCTGTCCATTCATAAGTCACCGAAGCGCCATTGTAAGCTGAGGTAGATAAAATCAGGGAATCATTACTGCATAAATCCAAATCACTTGCGGTTACCATTGGTGTGGCTGGTTTAGGGCTGATCAACACCTGAGTCGTACCAACTCCTGTGCAACCTTCAGCACTAGTAATAGTAACATAGTAGGTCCCAGAATTCACAACACTAGGACTTGAAAGTGTTGGATTTTCTTGTACGGAGCCATAACCACCAGGTCCTGACCATTCATAAGTGTATGGTGCTGTTCCTAGGGCCGGATTTGCTGTTAATTGCAACATTGCATATTCACACAGCGGTCCATTGTTTGTTGGTGTTACCATTGGATTCTCAAAAATTTCTACTGTCGTAAATACCGTATCTGAAGCACAACCGTTGACTGTAATAGATAACCAGTAATAATATGGCGATCCAGTTGCTGTCAGTCCTGATAAGACAGGATTCTGATCATTGGATATTAAATTACCCACTGTCGTGGAATTACCATCATACCAATTGTAAGTGGCTCCTGGCACGGAGGCAGTGATAAGATAAGCATCTTCTCCTTCACACACCGCATCACCCTTTGCAATTGGTGCTGTAGGATCAGGGTTAATTACCACCTCGGTCGGAGCTGAGATTGGTGAATCACAACCATTGTTATGACCACAAATCAAGTACCAGTTACCAGCACTATAGTCAACATCAAATGGTGGAATACTTGTCGTATTTACTGTAGTAGTCAACAATGGATTTGACGGATTATTGCTTGGACTTATCCAGTAATAAACATCACAAATAGCATTAGTCGTCAATACAATAGATTCATCATCACAAATCGGAGTACTCGCTGTCATTACTGGCATAGCTGGTAACGGATTAACGATGACCACCGTCGTGTCTGGCAAGGAAGGGCAACCATTCGCAGAAGCCACCAAAATGTAATTTCCTGCATGCAAACTAGCTGCTGGTGTAATCACTGCTGGATATTGTTGTGTAGACGTGTAACCACTTGGCCCTGTCCACTGATAGCTGTCTGCTACGGTGGCGGTTCCTAGCGTAATGTCTTCTCCCTCACATACGGTAATCGAATCAGACTGTACGACGGCTACTGGTGCTGCTGTTATTGTAATCGTCACGGGTGCTGATACTAAGGAGCTACAACCATCTACAGTCACGACTAGCTCGTAGTCTCCAGGCAATACTGGTGAATACGTAATCGTTGGCACTGTGGTTGTGATTACTGTTCCACTTGGATCTGTCCAGTTGTAAGTGACTGCTGAGCCATTGTATGCTAGAGTCGTTAAGACAAGTGAATCGTTGGTACATAAGTCGAAATCACTTGCTGTAACTGTTGGTGTGGATGGTTTGGGGCTAATCAATACTTCAGTCGTTCCTATTGATTCACAACCATCTGCACTAGTAATGGTTACTGAGTAACTACCAGAATTGATTACTGTAGCACTGTTAATCACTGGATCTTCAAGTGTTGATGTAAACCCGTTTGGTCCAGACCATAGAATTGTGTAGGGAGCGGTTCCCACTGGATTTGAATTTAGCTGGAGCATATCGAACTCGCATAAAGGTCCATTATTGACTGGAGAAACGGTAGGCGTTGGCCAAATTACCAATTCATAAGGTTCAGAAACTTGTGATGTACAGTTGTCTACAATGACTTCAACAACATAGGTACCAATGTCCAGATTAGATGAAGGATCAATGATTATTGTTGGATTGTTAGGGTAAGGACCGTTTGGCCCATTCCAATTGTAGGTAACTGAAACACCAAGATAGGTAGGAACTGAAATTTCAATTCGGTCTCCAACGCAAACTGGACCAGTTGCAGTGATAACTGGTTTATCTGGTCTTACTGTAATATCGAGCACTGTGCTTCCAACAGTTGTGCAACCATTATCGTCAGTTACCGTGACAATATAAGTTCCAGACATTCCATTGTTTGCATTAGGCAAAATCGGATTTTGGTTAATGTCAGCAAAACTGTTTGGTCCTGACCACTGGAAGGTGTATGGTGGTGTTCCTCCAGAAGGAGTAGAGAACAAATCAATATCATCCTGAGGATTGATACATTCAGCGCCACTATTTGAGACGACCACCGTTGGATTTTCATTAATAATAATAGTCGTTTGGACAGTATCAGAATTACAACCACTTATATCTATTGAAAGCCAATAATAGTAGGGTGAACCAGTAGTTGCAAGTCCTGCAATTATAGGGTTTTGATCATTTGAAACCAGGTTTCCAACAGTTGTTGCAGTACCATCATACCAATTGTAAGTAGCACCCGTGACTGCTGCTGTAGAAAGTGTAGCATCTTCGCCATCACAAACTTGCGAACCAATGGCAATTGGAGGCTCTGGAATAGGTAAGATCTGAACACAAATGGAATCAGAAATTTCGGAAACACAACCAAATGCATCCGTCACTTTTACTGACCAGCATCCTGACAGATAGGTATCATAAGGAGGAAGTATTGTAGTCGTGCCTGTTGTAGTATTTAATCCAGGTAATTGTAAGGTAGCGGGACTAGCCCCTAGAGGTCCGATCCAGTCGAAATTTACACCTTGCGTACTAGTACTAAAGATCAGTGGTTCGCCTTCACAAACAGGGCAATTAGTACAAGTGATGGTAGGTTTTTCAGGACCTTCATTAATAACCACTTCAAATGAATCGAGGGTTGAGACACAACCATTCAAAGTAGTTTGTAAGGTGTATAACCCTGCATCCTGACCTGTTGCCGGATTAATTGGTGCAGGATATTGAACTGTACTGGAAAAACCATTAGGTCCGGACCAGACATAGGTGTCCGCTATTGAATCTGTAAATATTTCGATAATACCACCAACGCAGATAGAGTCTTCTCCTTCAATGGTTGCGAGTAATGGAGGACATTCAATGACAATTGTTTCAATATCATGATCATCTTCGTCTCCATTCGTTCCATCAGTGCTATTATCACTAATTGGACCATCATTGGTGCTATCATTATCTGGTGTACTGTCAACATCTGGCATTGGATTGCCGTCTTTGTCTTCAGCATTGTTGATTTCACCAAAATTTTGAGCAGTACCTGAAGTAGGATTAGTAACTATTGTTGCTGTAATGCTAATAGTATCACAAGTATTTGGAGCTAAAGGACCAGGAATTGTTTGGTATGCATTTCCATTAATATCCAATACCCAATTAGGATCGTTGAGGCTGAATTCAGAAGGTATATAATCTACTACTAAAATGTTGTAGGCCTCTAGCGTTCCTTGATTACAAATGATATGATCGAAGGTAACATCTTGTCCTACAAGAATAGGAGTAGGTTGCATTGGATTGACAACTTTGATTAAAGCTAAATCAAAAATTTGTTCTATTTCAATAGTAAAATCATCTTCATCATCTTCACCCGAACCATCATTACCTTCGTCACCATCTGGAGTAGAATCCTGATCAACTGGTGGTGTATTGGACGGATCTGTATCATCGTCAAACTCACTGATTTCAGCATTGTTGGTAATAGATTCGCCCATGAACGTTGGATCTACGGTAAACGTGATGTCAACTGTAGTAGAATCACCAGCAGCCAATGGACCAGGAATCAATGTTACTAATTCAGCAATACCAGGCGTATTTTCTGCCCAAGCAGGATCTGACAATGTCAATCCAGCAGGAATGTAATCTACTAATCCAATATTAAAAGCATCTGTAGTTCCTGCATTAAACACTGTTAATGTGTATGTAACAGGATCGCCTGGATTGATAGGTAACACTTGGGTATCAGCCAATGTTTTTTCTAACTCTAAGTCGTATACAACGACCTGAATTTCAGCAATATCATGATTATCCTCATCTCCATTTGTTCCAGCAGTATCATCATCAGTGACCGGACCATCATTCGTAGGATCATCATCAAAACTACCGTCAGCATCATCAGGATGATTGCCATCAACATCTTCTGCATCAGCGATTTCACTGAAGTTTTGATAAGAACCGCTACCAGGATAAGAATCGATTGCAAGAGTAATCGTTATGGATTGACAGGATGTAGGAAGAATAGGTCCCAGAATTGTTTGGAATGCATTTCCATTCACGTCAAGTGACCAATTGGAATCAGCAAGGCTCATTCCAGAAGGAATATAGTCTACGACATCAATATTGTAGGCATTAAGTGTACCCTGATTGCAGACTTCAATGACATATTTCACACTATCACCGATTGTGACAGGTGTTGGTTGAGATGGATCAAGTGTTTTCACGAGTGACAAATCAAAAGTTTGATTGACAATAAATGTAGATTCGTCTTCATCGTCTTCACCAACACCATCGTTGTTTTGATCAGCATCAGGATTAGAATCAATATCTGTAGGAGGATCGTTTAACGGATTATTATCATCATCAAACTCACTGATTTCAGCATTATTTGTGATGCTTGTTCCCATAAACGTTGGATCTAACTGATAGGTGATGGGTATTGTGATACTAACACCTGATGCTAAAGGACCAGCAACAAGTGTATTCAGTGTTGCAATGCCAGGTGAAGTCTCAGTCCATGCTGGGTCAGTCAATATCAAACCTGTTGGGATGTAATCCGCTAGTCCGATATTAAATACATCGGCATTGCCATTGTTTGTCACCACTAATTCATAGGTAACGGTATTGCCAGGAACAATTGGCATAGGTTGCGTAGCAATCAAAGATTTTTCGAGTTCGAGATCGTGGTAAATCACCCCGACTTTTTCAATATCGTGATCATCCTCATCGCCATTCAAGTTACTTGTATTATTATCTTCAATCGGTCCGTCGTTGGTTGGATCGTTATCAGGATAACTGTCTATGTCTGTTGGAGCTTTTGCTAGTGCAGCTCCTGTGATTTCAGCAGCATTGCAATACACATCATTTGGAGGAATGCTCTCAGCGAGTAATGCAATTGGTAATTGAGTACAGCCTCCAGGCGCAATAACGGTTGCGATTTGTTTATAAGGATTGCCATTGATATCAACTGCCCAAGAAGGATCTGCCAATGACATTCCAATCGGTAGATAATCAATCACTAATACATTTGTGGCATCCAGTGTTCCTTGATTACAGACTTCGATAATGAATTGGACTGTTTCTCCCAGATTGACTGGATTCGCTTGTCCGATTCCTAGTACTTTTGTGAGTGCGAGGTCAAAAATCTGTTCTACATCAAAGGTGTAATCGTCTTCATCATCTTCACCAGCGGGGCCATCATTAGTTTCGTCTTTATCCGGATAGGAGTCAATATCTGTAGGAGGATCATTACTAGGATCCGTATCATCGTCAAACTCGCTAATTTCAGCATTATTGGTGATGGAAGTTCCCATAAAAGTAGGACTAATCTGGAAAGTAATTTCTACTTGAACTGACTGGTTAGGTGCTAATGGGCCAGGAACCAGTGTATTGAGTTCAGCGATACCAGGTGCTGTTTCCGTCCAATCTGAATCTGCAAGGATTAGATCAGTAGTAAAATAGTCTGCCAGCCCGATGCTGTAGGCATCAGTTGTTCCAGCGTTGGTGACGGTAAGAACAAAGGTAATATTCTCACCTGGATGGACTGGCATTGCCTGAGTCGTTGCCAGTGATTTTTCTAATTCGAGATCGTTTAGGACGACGAGTACTTTAGCAACATCATGGTCGTCTTCATCGCCGTTAGTATTTACGATATCATCATCAGTAACGGGGCCATCGTTGGTGTTGTCGTCATCAGGCGTACTGTCTCCATCAATAGGAGTTCTGCCTGTAACGTCTTCCGCTTCAGAGATTTCTCCGTAGTTATTGAAGCAACCATCAGCAGGATAACTATCAACTTGAAGCATGATTGATTTTTTGTAGCAATCATTTGGTCTTAGCGGTGTGGTTTCTACGTAATAGGCATTTCCTGTTGCTGATAAGCCCCAAGTATTGTCGACCAAGGACATTCCGGAAGGGATATAGTCAACTATTGTTACATTATGCGCGTCCACACTCCCTTGATTACAGACTACAAATACGAAGGACACAGTTTCTCCTACAGTTACAGGAGAAGGAGTAATTAACAATTTATATAATGCTAAATCAAAGGAATCTGTTTGAATTCCTTCACAGTCATGATCATCTTCATCACCGCCAGCGTTAAAGATTTCATTATCTACTACAGTACCATCATTATTATCGATTCCGTCATGTTCTGAATCAGCATCTGGATAGTTTTCACTGTTGACATCATCTGCAGAATAAATTTCTGAATAGTTCAACCATTTCCCCATACTGACTACTTTCAAGTCAATACTGATTCCGATACTATCTCCTCCTACTAACGGCCCAGGAATAGAATGTAAGGCTTGATTGTTTCCAAGATTTGTCCAATCAGGATCTGCTAAAATAAAACCTGCAGGAATATAGTCAATCACTTGAATGTCAAGTGCGTCTACAGTTCCTTGATTGTAGACCATTATGGTAAATGTAACAATATCATCCTGGTAGAATGGTCCAGTTTGCAGCGGATCCAGAATTTTCTTTTGAGCAATATCAAAATTACAAGACTCAATATCCAAAACAATAGTATCTGAGTGCACCAAACATCTGCCATCATCAACAATTACAAAGTAGCTACCAACTCCATTTGGAAGTGTATAGATGTTGTCTGTGCCTGATTGAACAAGGATATCTATTCCGCTAAGGGTATAATAAAAATCATAGTTCGTCATCCCACCAGGGATTGCCTGAATATAAGCAGGATCGTAATCAAGATAACAGTCATTGTAGCCTTCATAAGCGATAGAAGGAACAGGAGAACTGAGTACATTTACAGGAAATAATGTAGTATCACCACATCCACCAATTGGATTATAGATAGCAACGGTGTACACGATATCTGCATCCGGATTACACATTGTTGGAGATACGGAGGTAGAATCATCCAGATAAGTGCCTGGTGACCAGTCCACAACTATATTCCCTAACCATTGAGGAGGTAATCCAAGATCAAGGGTAGTGCATTCTTTATCGCATACGTCAAGCTGAGTGTATGGTCCAAGAGAGAAGGAGTCTAATTGAATAATTTCGATTTCCCAGACACCAGAACAATCTGCTTGACTGCTAGTAATTTCAAGAATCGCAGGATTACTGACTGTACCAAATGGAGCAGGGACATTACTAATACTTACCTGTCCGCCTGAAACTATTACTGGATTCATTGAGGTAGGCTGCACCATTCTAAAGTTATAGCCCGGACATACATCAAGCACAAATTCCTCTCCTGGACAAATGACTACAGGAGAACTGATACTGTCAAGGAAATCAGGATTTGGAGGTTCAACATATGCGAATAAAGAAGAGTTACATTCACATGTAATATCCAGCGTTGTTTTGACTAATAACGGACAAGATAAGTTTTCCTGTATATTGGTTGTACCAGTAAGCGTATCAGAAGTCCCAGCAGGGATATTTACAAATTCTGAACCTGAGTGTAATAGTTGATCATATGAATTGATAAAACCATTTTGATCCACGTCTCTATAAAATTCATAGAAGACATTACCAAGGTAATCGACATTAGAAACACTTTCAAGAACTATTGAGTAATTGTACGTTGAGACATTAGGGTCATCATCACAATCTACGACAACATCCATATCAGTAATTTCAACAGGAACGGTAAGCCTAACAGCATTAAACTGGTTGATTGTATTGTTGACTTGAACATCACAGAGGGTGCCATCAGCCACACAAGGTTGATCTTCGATGACTGAGAACATTACAGCTTGATAGATCAATTCACCGCATTCGGCGGTTGGGTCTGGGGTCAATTCTACTTGGAAGGCAAAGAATTCTTGTGGTGCGATTCCATCTGGAATGTCGAAGCAAATTTCTGCATAACCACCAGTAAGCGTGGTTTCAGTTACGTTTGATGGAACAAATCCAGCTGGAGATTTAAACGTAAAGCTCCCTGGAGTATAAATGAGTTGTGGTGGAAATGTAAAACAGCCTTGAGTCATAAAGGAAGTTCCACCAGTAGACGAAAGGTTCAGTCCCGTGATGTCTACATTTATCGGACCACCACATACATATTTAAGCGGGTCAGTAACGATAAGGAACTGTGCAAAATCAAGTGGATTCGCATTGGTAATAATAACCCCAGGGTTGGCCGCCCAACCAGCAGTTACAGCGTTTTCACAGGGGTCTATCGCTGATGTTCTAAAGTGGATTGGTGTATTAGAAACATATTCATCACAAATTGTTCTTGCCATAAACCGAATCGATACTTTGTTAGAATCTGCCCCAACATTTGTTCCAGGTAGTCCATTATTGTTGATATAGGCAAAAGTATTGTCATTAAATATATCGGTTGGGCCATATGAGCTTGTTCCTGTGGTGACGGGGTCTGCAAATCCAGTCCATGGTCCAAAGTTTGGACCACCAGGATAGGCATATTCGAATGTACCTGGAACAAAAGTAACACCTAATGGTAAAGCCAATTCAAAATTGAGATCATTTAGAGTTGCGACCTTAGTATTCTTAATGACGATTTCAACTGGGAAATCTTCACAAAGATCATAAGAACCACCAATTGGTTGGACAATTGCATTTTGCATTTCCACATCCCCAGAAATATATTCAAAGCAGCATTCTGCGGAGGTACAAGCTTCTCCACCTGTACCAAATAATTGAGATGCCAACTCTAAATCAAGACAGCTAGATGTTGTTTTCAGGCATACCTTTGTATCTGTTCCTGGTACTGGGCAGAACAATAATTCCATCTCAATATCAACAGAAAAGCAATCCAGTGGATCGATATCCGGCATTTCTATAAGGTATGTATTATGTGTTGGGTTTGATCCTGTCTGCGAGTAAGGAACTGGTACTCCACCATTAGTAACTCCAATAAAACCAATTGATACAGGCACTGTAATCGTAGTCAATACATTTTGGTGAGGGATACCGCCTGTACCTGCACAAACTTCGTAGCTATTTGTTTCTGAAATACCTGGTTGATCACTCAATTGAAGGCTTGCGAGTTCGCAAGACAAGGGTGGTAATACTGCACTAGTCTGATTGAAATTCAAGGTATAAGAGGTATCTGGTTTTTCATGATAATCTTCTTCATCAAACATTAACACACTATAATTGGTGCCATTACCAGCACAGGTCGGAACAGAGTAGACTATATTATCATTGAAGAAGCTATAATTACCATTTACATCTGCAGTAGTATAGTTACAATAGTGCCCACCGACTAGATATTCGCAGCCGTAATTATATTGATAACGCAACTGAAAATCTGTAGGAGAGTCAATGACACCTGGACAAATCCGGGATAAATCATAGCTAAGTACTACGGAATCAACAGCTTCGCCTGTTAATCCATATCCTAGTTGTGGTAATTCGTATTCTAAGAAGGATCCATAGCCAGTAGCACCAGTGTTAGAGGTACAGTAATTTTGTCCCCCATCAAATACACAAGTTGTATTGGCGTCAAAGACTGGGTCGCTAAGTGGAATCACAGTTCCGTCAAAGAGTGTTGCGGTTGAGTTTCCTGAGTAAACAAGAGGAGAAATGATGGGAAACACAATACTATCAAAATCAAAATAAGGACGATACTCATTAACATACCAATCATTTGGAACATTTTCCGACAACCTAAAGTTATGTTCTACGGTTGCTTTGCAATCGTTGATATTGTATTCTGTAATTACTTCTAGTGGTTTGGGACAATAGGTTTCTACGGGGAATGAGGGGCCACATGCACCTCCAAGATAGTTATTTCGTCCTGCAAGGTATTGATATGCCCCTAACCATGATTGCATCACTAGGGTTTCTTTAGGTTTGGCGGCGATTATGGGATTGTCTTCACGGTAAGCATTTTTGTTCATTGGAACTTTCATGATGACGTGAAACTTATCACCATTTTCAATTCCACCCATTTGGGTTTGAAAAAGGTGAGTGACACAATCTCCTTTGAGATCCGAAGAGCCATTGGCATGTCTTCGTTCTCTATCTAAAATGAAGATTTGAATTCTTGTATTATCAAAGATATCCCTACTAGAATTATAGGTATACTCATCAGTTGTTGCATTATAAGAAGTGCGACCAAACCCATAGGGATCTAGACCATTTTTCGATGATCTAATAAAGGCAGCACTACCGGTTTTGCAATCAATTCCAGAAAAATCAATTGGTGTTCTTACTCCTGGGACTGAAGCCTTTTCGAAGGAGAACTCTTCCATTTGTGCATGGGTAAAATCAGGCCATAATTCTAATCCAGGATTATAAGCATGTCCAGTGATTGCATGGTAGTATAGCTGGAAGAGCAAGTAATCTGCTTTTACCAATTCATCTTTGTTGGAAATCGTAAAATCATAGTGAAGGTACATAGAATCACACGGTAAAAATTTAGATTTATCTACAGGGTCAGCAGTTGTGTGATCTAAAGGAATCGTCATTGCACGATCAGCAAAACCATATTCCGTTCGCCTTGCCTCTACAATTTCTTTAGTAAAGAGACATCCAGAACAACCACAAGACCTTCTAGAGGCAAATAGTGTTGAGGAACAAGCCCTGACGATAGTACATGTTGGTGCACAGTCAAAACATTCTTCTACGATCCGTGCGTTTCCGGAAAAGAATTGTCTAGAATAACAAAGACAAGAATCCAGTACAAACGTCATGTTGTAACAAAGATCACGATTAAAGTCATTACTACCCGCTAAGATTCTGACGACTTTTTTGGAATTGGTTGGATCGGTATAAAAGGTTGAGATATTAGAAGCCGGAACAGGATTACCATCAAAAGAGACAGAAGTGTCGTCTACTTCAAAATCTAATACAATACGAGGATCACCACTGACTTCCATTTCAAAATAAGATTGTCCGTTGTTACATGATCCCACTCCATTAGATCCAAATTCGTAACAGAATTCAACATCAACAGTGTTGACAGCACCAGTTCCTCCAGTTCCAAAATCATATCCTTGTATAGGGTTTGTGGTTGTTCCAATATTCCCTTCATCCATAGAAACGGAGATTGCTCCGTAGGAAAAAACCGCAGGAGGGCTAATCTTTGGTAAGATCTGAAATGGTGTATTGCAATGTCTTTCTCCTTTGACAGTTGCCTGCTCAAAACTACAATCAATTGCTGCACAGCCACTTATTTGTCCTGGATCTTGACATTTTATTGCTGCATGAATTTCCATAACAAGGGTTTCACCTCCGGGAAGATCATCAAAGAAGCCATCCCCATCGGTGTCTTCTAGGCCGACGCCTGGTCCATCAGGGTCGCTAGTAAAGAGTGTAGTGTTTACAGTAAAGTCAAAATTTTGATAATAATACCAAGAAGGATCAATGGAATTCCCGTTAATCTTTACATCTACAGCGTCAAAGGCGTCGGATTCACAAATCTGAAATCCTAGTTCAAGATTATTAAAGACACCAAGAATCGGATCGGTTTGTGCACTTGTGAGATTTACTACAAAAATAGCATTATCACCACAGATGTCTGGCAACTGAACGGTAGTAACATTAACAATAGGGGTTGCACCAAAGTTAGGTCCGAATCTTAGTGAGCCATTGGCGAATGCAGGGTCTGTACAGGGCGAGGTTTCTCCACAACCGAATGATACTTCATACAATAGGGGGAAGGTAGCCTTAGTCGTTTCGCATAAACGCAAGGCTCGATAACAAATCCATATATCGACATATTCGTCTTCTCCTAAGCCCCCACCCGGAATGAGATTGGAGGTTATTTCTGCTTCTAAAACATCTGTAGCCGTATTATAGGTATAGGGAATTTGATTACTCCCAATATAAAAATTGGTAATTTCGAAATCGGGGGATAAGTGTAACCCTGAGATCTTAAAATCAAAATTGGCAATAGAGGCACCAATACCAGTTTGCTTGACCCTGACTCTGGTGCAGAGTTCGGTGTCTCTTGTAAGTGTTACGTTAGGCCTATAGACACTAGTTATAGCTAATGTTGGTGTTTTAACGTAAGGCTTATAGTCTAAAATCCCAGTATTTACTGCGGAGCAGGCAAGCAATCCTGCAACTGGATCATTATATATATAATCAAAAGTAACATCAAAATCCAGAGAAGCTGTACTTGGCAAGTTATAAATATCACAAGTTGCTGTAACGAGAAATGATACAATTTGGACTGAGTCTGTTCCGAAACTTGGCATCACGAATACAGGGTTTTGGAGGTCAGACCAATTTCCCGGATTGACTGGGTAGTTTTGATCCAGGAAGAAGTAGCTCCCTGCAAACTCCATCCCGGCTGGAACATGTAGTGTGATTTGAGAATTGAACAATTCCTGACCCGAGCTATTTAGAAAATAGTAGGTAATGGTATCAGGAATACCGCACACACTAACATCATTGATCTCCGGATATCCTGGCACCCCGTTCATGTCATCAATAAAAATTGATGGGCACTGTGCGTTGCTATTTGTTTGGATTGTAAACAGCAATGCAAAAAGCATTATTTTAAAATATCCTCTGGTTACAATATTGTAAAAACTTGATACAAGCTCTTCAATTTTTTGGTCCATCATGTCTTTCTTAGTTTATACTAATTAGTATCATACGTAGGACTTCGAGTGATGTTCGCCTTTAATAATCAAAAATTTAAAAATCAGTCAGATACTATAATTCATTTACTCATTGACGGTTGAAGTGCAAGGATTTTTAATCACTCATTATTGTTATACATGATTTATTTTTTTAGGAAATCTATAATTATAGGGTATATATGCAGTATTCTGCATTGAGATTTGTTCCTAAACCTGAAAATTTAGAGAGTAACTAACTATCTAGTGTCTTGTAGAAGGTTTTATGTTGAATTCCAAATCGCTTTTATAAGGTTCCTCTGAATAGATCTGGTTTAAGATGATTTTGGTTCATCCAATTTCTCAAAAGGAAGTAGAAGATATTCTTGTTTACTTTTCTAAACGAATGTTGTAATAAGCGTTAGAAACAAATTAAAACGCCAGGTAACTCACGCATAAATACGAGGATCGAATTTCCTGTAACTGTTTTAATTAGTGTTTGAATGGAAGCGCATAACTCGATTGAAATCAATTGTTAACAAGCGAATTAGTAGATGAATAATTTTGAAAATTATGATCCCACTCAATAATAAAATCAACCATTTCCAACCTTTTATTCTCTTTAAGTTACTGTATTATAACGATTTATGTTCGTTTTAGCCTTGATGAGTCTGCTCTACAAAGGTAGTTTTTGATGAATCCCAATTACATTTACAACTTTTGCAAAGTGAAGTTTGCTGTTTATGTTCATTTTTGTCTTGATGAAGCAAAAAGAACCGGAAGCCGGCGCCAAATAAAAAAGGACTGACAGTATTGCCAATCCTTGTTTTTTCTGTGAAGAATGCGGGATTATTTCTTTGCTGTCAGAGCAGATATGCCAAGTTCGATTTCGTCCAAAATGACTTTGTCTTTAATTGCATCAGCCAATTTGCCAGAACCATACTCAACGTTGAACGCTGTTCTATCGATTTTGAAGTTAGGAATAATCGCTAAAAGAGCCCCATCCTTAATTGCTAATTTTGTGTTGAAACCAATGTTCTTAGTAACATCTTTAAGTGTAAGGTTTCCAAAAATATTGTGTGTGATACTTGGATTGTTTTTAACAGCAACCACTTTCGTAATTTCGAATTTAGCGGTAGGATATTTTGCTACATCAAAAAAGTCAGGAGATTTCAAGTGACCTTCTAGTTTAGCTTTTCCAGAACTTGCGTCTAAATCAGTATTTTCGATCGAAGTCATATCAATCGTAAAATTGCCACCTTTAATGGTGTTGTTTTCAACTTGAATTTCTCCACTACTGATTTTGATGGTTCCTTTGTGTGAACTCGTCACTTTTCTACCAATCCAGTTTATTTTAATACCTGGAGTTATTTTGTAGATCTCAGCAGAAGCACTGTTTGCAGCAGGTTTAGTAGCAGTATTGGCGCTGTTTTTATTAGCATCTGATTTACAAGAAGAAAACAGGCCGATCAGGAGAAAAATAAGTGAAAATTGAATTAATGTTTTCATATTATTAGTTATATATTAATGATTATAAATTAAATAAATGTATTGAAACCAGAGTAATAATTTTTATAAACAAAAGGGAATAAAATTTGTGCAAATTTATCTATTTAAATTTTAATTTTACTTGATTACAGACTAAATCTTCGAAAGTCTCCCGTTTGCGAATCAAATGCGCCTTGCCTTTATAGATGGCCACTTCTGCAGGACGAAACCGTGAGTTGTAATTAGATGCCATGCTGTAAGCGTAGGCGCCCGCATTTTTTAAACAAAGAATATCCCCTTCTCTAACTTCATTAAGTTTGTGGTCCCAGCCAAAGGTATCCGTCTCACAGATATAACCAACCACCGTATAAAAGCGCTCCGTACCAAGCGGATTTGAGATATTGACGATATGATGATAGGCATTGTACAGCATTGGGCGAATCAAGTGATTCATTCCAGAGTCAACTCCAGCAAACACTGTAGCTGTAGTCTGTTTGATAACATTGGTGCGCACTAGAAAAGATCCAGATTCACTGACCAGAAACTTGCCAGGTTCAAACATGATTTCGAGCTCACTGCCATACTCCTTGCAGAATTTTTTGAAATAGTTGCCAAGCTTTTCACCTAATTGTTCAATATCTGTTGACTCGTCGCCGGGTTTGTAGGGCACTTTGAAACCACTCCCAAAGTCGACATACTTCAGTCCTTCGAATTCCTTTGCTGTTTGTAGTAGGATTTCTGCTCCTCGTAGGAACACGTCAACATCAAGAATATCAGAGCCTGTGTGCATGTGCAATCCGACGACCTTGATATTACCAGACTTGACGACTCGGTGAACATGACGCAATTGATAAATAGAGATACCGAATTTACTATCGATGTGCCCAGTGGATATTTTGTGGTTGCCGCCTGCCATGATGTGCGGATTGATCCGGATACAAACTGGAACGGAGTCACCATAACGGTTACCAAATTGCTCGAGGACTGAAATGTTATCTACGTTGATACAGACCCCTTCATCGACTGCCATCTGGATTTCCTGAAATCCGACGCAGTTGGGTGTATAGTGGATGTCTGAGGGCTTGAAACCAGCTTTTAGACCAAGGCGGACTTCCTGAATCGAAACACAGTCCAAGCCTGCGCCCAGTTTTTTGAAATAGCGCAGTACACTTAAGTTGGTGAGTGCTTTGCAGGCGTAAAGTATTTTGAGTTTGGTGCCTTTAAACGCACTTGTGAGTCTGGAGTACTGTTGTTTCATTTTAGCGAAATCGTATACGTATAGTGGTGTATCAAATTCCTCACAGATATCTAGGACGTTGACGCCACTGATTTCGTATTGACTGTTATCGTTTATTTTCATGGTGTTCTTAGCGATTAAGGCGCAAAATTATGGATATTTATTTTTTTAGTTGACTTTCGATCCGATTTTTTTCATTTTCTGTAATTTTGAAGTCTTTGTAGAAATTGACCATGAAGGGATTGACAAGTGCGAAGTAAGTCATTCCTATAAAGAAATACAAGAAGTAATGCAGTGAATGCGTAAACAGCCAAGCGAGTAGTGCAATGATGTTACAACCAGTAATCGCATAGATCTGTAAGGATTTGAGTTGTTTAAACTTACTAAACCAATCCGCAATTTCTCGTGTTGAGAAGTTTTCTTCCTGGATGTCTAAGATCTCGTTACTGTTGTCTATGGAGCGCAGATTCGACTTGAGGTGTTTGATCTTATGCTTGTAGAACAGTCGACTGCCGATGATGGCGGAGGCGATTAACGCTGGGACTAACAATCTAAAAAACAGATGATCTGTGAGCTGGCTTTGATCGATAAAAAAGTAAAGCACTACTGCTAGTATCAACTGCCCGACGATAAGGGAGGCAAATAATAGCAGTAGTGCTCTGTATTCTTGTTTAATGTATTGCACGTTACTTTATTCTACACCGTGCATCATTCGTTTTAATGTGCCGTTGAGTAAAACCAGTACTAATCCAGCAGCAATAGGAATAACGGTAAAGATTAGGAAGAAGGTAGACATGGAATAAGCTTCTGTAATCTTATCAATGTAACTTCCTGTAATACCGCCCGCAAAGTTCGCTATAAAGTTGGAAACAAACCAAACGCCAAACATCAACCCAACTAATTTAGCTGGAGCCAGTTTACTTACATAGGATAATCCAACTGGTGAGATGCATAACTCACCCAATGTATGAAATAGATAGGCTAGTACCAACCAAATCATACTTACTGAGGCTACTTTGGCTCCTTGAGGGATACTCATAGAACCAAATGCAAGAATGGCGAAACCAAGTCCTAGTAGAATGAGGCCAATAGCAAATTTTATCGGGCCAGAAGTAATCATTTTTGCTTTCCAGAATTTAGAAAATAAAGGCGCAAATGCGATAATAAAGAATGAATTTAAAATACCAAACCAAGAAGCTGGAACTTCAGCACTATCCGCCATGAACTCACGGTAGAGCATCCATAAAACTATGCCCCAGATGATAAGAAAACTTAAACCCAGGAACATGTTTGATAAGGAGTAGATACTGAATGTGATTTTGAATAACTTCATAAGGACCCAAGTAATAATAACCATCGGTACAAGGGTAAGCACAGTGTTAAACACTTTAAACCCCATAGCTCCACCTCCTTCCAAAGATCGGTCGGTATAATCTGCTGCAAAGATTGTCATTGAGCCACCTGCTTGTTCAAATGCCCACCAGAAAAAGATAGTAAAGAAGGCAAATATACCAATCACAGCCAGTCTATCTCTCACAACATTTGCAGGTGTATCGTCTTCTTTTGACGTATCTGCATCTGCCAAATCAAAAGTTCCTGTTGGTTTTAAACCAATTTTTCCTAGGATATTTTGGGCGTACCAAAACTGAAGCATTCCAAAAAACATAAAGACACCTGCTAGACCAAAGCCATAACTCCATCCTATTTTCTCACCAATATAACCACAGAGTAATATCCCAAGAAATGCCCCCGCATTAATGCCCATATAAAAAATAGTGTAAGCGGCATCTTTCTTTTCCTCTGTATCATATAATTGACCTACGATGGATGAGATATTGGGTTTAAATAAACCATTACCTAATACAAGGGCGATAAGTCCCAGATAAACAAACATCTCAGTTTCTATTGCCATGAAAACGTGTCCCAATGTCATGATTAATGCACCTAGTGCTACCGCGTAACGATAACCTAATATTTTATCCGCGATGAGGCCTCCAATTATTGGAGTTAAGTAAACAAAACCAGTATACGCTGCATAGAGCTTCAATGCATCTGACCTTTCCCAGCCCCAACCTGGTGCATATCCTTTTTCTGGATCACCCATTATTGATGTCGTTAAAAACAACACTAGTAAACCGCGCATTCCATAATAAGAAAATCGCTCCCACATTTCGGTAAAAAACAGTACGAATAAGGAAGGTGGGTGGTCTAGTATAAGCTCTCTATTTTGCTCAAGGAACTTTTCATCCAGTATCTGCGCCATATCTCAAGTGATTTAGTTAATGATTTAAATAAGGGTCTAAAGTAACACTTTTTTATCATTTCTAATATATTACACTTATTCAAATTGTTTGAGTGTTTGAGGCTAACGTTTATTTTGACTGGCTGAGCCTTGAACGATTACCCGTTGGGACCTATATAGTAGCCTAGGCCAGCGCCTCAGGTTTTTATACAAATGGCTTAAGCCTGAAAGTGCGAAAAGAATGTTACGCCCTTAAAGGGCTTTGTTCTTAAATCATTTTGACCTTGGGGCGATGCCCCAGGCTGATTTGTAGGTCTATTCCTAAAAGTAGTTGACAGATTTAAGAAATAAATACTAATAAAAGTTGTCACACAACCCAGTTGGGGTAATTGGGTCTAACAATACTAGGAGGTAATAAAGTATACAGTGATGAGTTACGGGAGTGATGAGTTACATAAGGCCTGCCTGCTCACCTCAGGAAGGCAGGCTTTAGTTTCAGCAAAACCTTTAGTTTGAGTTTAACCCGGCTCTACTTGTAAAAACTGTAATTCGTACAATTTTGCGTAGTGACCGTCCTCCTTGGCTAACAGCTCAGCGTGGGTGCCAAATTCGACGACTTCTCCCCCATCCAACACTAGGATTTTGTCGGCATGCCGTATCGTGGATAAGCGGTGTGCGATGATAATAGAGGTGCGTTTTGCGATCAACTGTTCAATAGCATACTGAATCACGGATTCTGTTTCCTGATCAATAGAGCTCGTTGCTTCATCCAGTACCAAGATATCAGGATTGAAGACAAGCGCCCTTACAAACGAAATGAGCTGTCGCTGCCCCATAGATAATGTGGCACCACGCTCTCTGACTTGATACTCATATCCGTCTGGCAACCGCTCAATGAATTCGTGTGCACCGATCATTTTAGCAGCCTCATAAACACGCTCCTCAGGGATATCTGTGTTTTGTAAGGTGATATTTTCCATCACGGTACCAGAAAACAAGAATACGTCTTGCAGCACCATTGTAACCCGTTGTCGAAGGCTATTCAGTTTAATCGTTTCTATATTGATATCGTCAATCAGAATCGCCCCTTTTTGCAAAGGATAGAACCGATTTAAGATATTAATGATCGTGGTTTTACCAGAACCCGTACTGCCAACAATGGCCAGTGTTTCACCAGGCTGAAGGGTAAAGGAGATATCTTTTAGTATTAAATTAGGCTCATTGTAAGCAAAAAATACATTTTTAAATTCTACCTTACCTTTGAACGATTCAGGCTCCAGTGTTCCAGTGTCATTGATTGTTTGACTATTATCCAACAGTTCGAAAACTCTATCTGCTGCTATCAGTCCCATTTGAAGGGTATTCAGCTTGTCTGCAAGCATTCGTATTGGACGAAACAACATGCTTAAATACATGGGAAAAGCGATCAACGCTCCTAGTGTGACATCGGCTGATAGTACACCTCTTGCCCCGTACCAAACCAGTAAACCAAGGGAAATGGCAGAGAGGACTTCCACCACTGGAAAAAACAGGGCATAATAGAAAATAGAATTAAGATTGGCCTGTTTGTAGACGGAATTAATTTCTTTAAAGTTTTTCAGTTCCCGTTCCTCTGCATTAAAGATTTGTACCACACGCATCCCGCTGATTCGCTCCTGTAGGAAAGCATTCATCACTGAAATCTGGTTTCTTACAACCTGATAAGCAGATTTGACGCCTTCCTTGAATAAATAGGTGGCTATAATTAAAAATGGTACCGTTATCAGACAAACTAAGGTCAATTTCCAACTCGTCCATAACATGACCGCTAGCACCGCAAACAACCGCAACAGATCAGCGACCATAGCAATGACTCCTTGCGTAAATATTGTGTTGATTGTCTCTACGTCATTGATTGTACGAGTTGTTGCGGTACCAATTGGTGTACGATCAAAATACCGAAGTTTAAGTCCAACCAAATGATTGAATACTCGTACACGCAAATCCCGGATGATGGATTGCCCTAACAGACTTGACTTATAGATGAATAAGTAACGCAAACTGCTCTCTGCAAGGAGAACGACAAGGAACAGCACCATCATGAAAAAGAGACCATCTTCATTAGGGCTCATGATGTAATTATCCACCGTATATTGTACTAGATAAGGTTTTAACACCGCAAGTGGCGCTAATACAACAGAAAGAACACCAGACAGAATAAACAAACTTTTGTATGGCAGTCCCAATCGTAAAACACGAAGGAATAGCGACATATCAAATTTTTGTTTGCCTTTTTGTTCTGCCATTATTTTAATTCTTCTTTTAAAAATTGACCAGTAAAACTCTGCTTGGCTTTTGCGACTTTTTCTGGTGATCCTGCGACGACAACTTCTCCTCCACGGTGACCACCTTCAGGTCCAATATCAATGATATAATCAGCTACTTTTATCACATCCATATTATGTTCAATCACTAGGATGGTATTGCCACGGTCTACAAGTTTGTTTAGGACACCAAGCAGAAGTCGTATATCTTCAAAGTGGAGTCCTGTAGTCGGTTCATCAAGGATATACAGTGTATTTCCTGTATCTCTTTTAGAAAGTTCTTCGCTCAACTTTACGCGTTGTGCCTCACCACCTGATATCGTAGTAGAAGATTGCCCTAAGGTCAAATATCCTAGACCAACGTCTTGTAATACTTTTACCTTTCGGTAAATCTTAGGAATCGCTTCGAAAAATTCAACGGCTTCGTTAACCGTCATATTCAATACATCGCTGACTGATTTCCCTTTAAAAAGAATCTGTAGCGTTTCTCGGTTATACCGTTTTCCCATACAGATTTCGCAATCTACTAAAACGTCTGGTAGAAAGTTCATTTCAATCACTCGTTTTCCTCCTCCATGGCAAGTTTCACAGCGTCCTCCTTTTACATTAAAAGAAAACCGTCCTGGTTTGTATCCTCTTATTTTTGCTTCAGGCAGGTTTGAAAACAGATTTCGGATAGGAGAAAACACACCAGTGTAAGTTGCAGGATTAGATCGGGGTGTTCTGCCAATCGGAGACTGGTCGATGACAATCACCTTATCTACATTGTCAATCCCTTTTATTGAACCATAAGGCAATGGTGCTTTTCTGCTTCTGTAAAAATGTTGTCGTAGTATTGGATACAATGTTTCATTAATTAACGTTGATTTCCCACTTCCAGAGACACCAGTAACACAACAAAAGATGCCTAATGGAATTTTAATGTTTACACTTTTCAGATTATTTCCAGTTGCTCCTTTCAATTCAAGCGTTTTGCCATTTCCCTTTCTGCGTTTTTTAGGCACAGCAATTTTCAATTCATTATTCAGATACTGAGATGTTAAGGTCTTCTTACTGTAAAACTCTTTTGGAATCCCAGCAGCAACCAACTCTCCACCATGATGACCGGCACCTGGCCCCAGATCAATTAGATAGTCGGATGCCATCATAATGTCTTTATCATGCTCAACTACTAAAACCGTATTTCCGATTTCTGCTAATTCATGTAATGCTTCGATCAATTTTTGGTTGTCTCGTTGGTGTAATCCGATGCTTGGCTCATCAAGGATATAAGTGATCCCAGTCAACTGTGACCCGATTTGAGTGGCGAGTCTAATGCGTTGCGACTCTCCACCGGAGAGGCTTTTTGCGGGGCGCGATAATGCCAGGTAATCTAATCCTACATGAAGCAAGAATCCTAGGCGTAGCCGTAATTCCTTTAAAATATCTTTAGCGATTTTTAGCTGTCGTCCAGACATCTTTTTATCTGCTTCACTGATCCAAGTATGGAGTGCGGTAATGTCCCATCTTGCTAATTGAGAGATATCAGCATCATTGATTTTGAAGTGGAGCGATTCTTTCTTGAGTCTTGCTCCATGGCATTTTGGACATTCGATTACAGACATAAATCCTTCTGCCCAATTCCTGATTTTGTCGGAGGACGATTCCCCATACCATCGTTTTAGCATTTTTTTCAAGCCTTCGTATGCGAGGTTGTACGAGTAGTCTGTTTTCCCGTAGGACATATTGATGTCGAATTTCTCATTTCCCCCTTCTAGGATAGTATTGAGGGCTTCTTCTGGGATCTTATTGACTGGCGTCGCAAAACTGAATTTGTATCGTTTGGAGATTTCTCTTAGTTGCTTGAAGGTCATGTTCTCTCTAACCTCTCCAAAAGGCGCGATTCCCATCTGATTAATTGACTTAGAGGGGTCCGGAATTACTAAATTCATATCGACTTCGTGCACAGTACCGAGACCTTTGCAATTAGGACAAGCGCCATACGGAGAATTAAAAGAAAAGGCATTAGGAGAAGGTTCTTCATAAGAAATACCAGATTCTGGGCACATCAAGTGTTTACTGTAATGCTGGATAGCTCCAGTTTCGTGGTTCATAATGATGATTAATCCTTTCCCTAGTTTTAATGCGGCGCTAAGGGAGGCTCCGATGCGTTGTCTTCGCTCTTCTTCTACTTTTAGTCTGTCTACTATCACTTCGATATCATGAACCTTGTAGCGGTCTACCTGCATGCCTAATTTCACGTCAAGGATTTCGGTATCAACTCTCACTTTGGTGTAGCCTTGTTTTCTGGTTTGTTCAAAGAGTTCGCGGTAGTGTCCCTTTCTTGCTCTAACCAGTGGTGCGAGGATCACAATTTTTTCACCAGCGAAATTCTCATAAATATGATCAATCATCTGTTCTTCAGAATACTTAATCATTTTCTTTCCAGTAACATAGGAATAAGCATCACCTGCACGCGCATAGAGTAATCGCAAGAAGTCATAGATCTCAGTTACTGTTCCGACTGTGGATCTTGGATTTTTGGAGGTGGTTTTCTGTTCAATTGAAATGACGGGACTAAGTCCTGTTATTTTTTCGACGTCGGGGCGTTCCATTTCACCGATAAACTGTCTGGCGTAGGCGGTGAAGGTTTCCATATAGCGGCGCTGTCCTTCTGCATAGATGGTATCGAATGCCAGCGAGGATTTGCCTGAACCACTAATTCCTGTAATCACAACAAGCTTATTCCTAGGAATACTGACATTGATATTCTTAAGATTGTGCACATTTGCGCCAGTAACCTCAATGAATTCTTGATCTAGTATTGATGCTCCATTTTTTTTACTCATACTGTAGGCTCTAAAACTAATCTGCAAAAATAGGAAACAATTATGAATGCAGTTTAGTTCTGTTCACTTGTTTTTTCTTTTTTATCAGGAAGCTACTGATGAAGGAACAATAATGTTTACTTTTAGATCAATACAAAAAAACACCTCTACGAGAGGTGTTCTTTTATTTGTTATTATTTTATGAATGCTTAAGCATCAGCGACGCACTGTGGACGAACAATACCCCTATTCAATTTTAATGAACTTTTTGTAAGAAGTATACTCATTGTTATCTACGTGTATGAAGTAAGTTCCAGTAGGTATATCAAATACCGTAAGTTTTATTTTATTAGTTCCTGGCTCCATCAAATGATCTTCCTGGTAAACTATTCTACCTCTAATATCAGTGATTGTGAATAGTGCCGTTTTTCCATGGAATTGTTGCGTTAAGGTTAGACTTAACTCATCTCCTCTGATCGGATTAGGATAAACAGAAAGGATATCTTCGAAATCCATCTTAAGGTAAACTACATCACTGTAAGTAAACGTACCATCAAGATCAATCATTTTAAGTCTGTAATAATTGTGCTTCAATAAAGGACTTCTATCGTAAAAGATGTAATTTCTATTTTGCGTACTATAACCTGAAGCTTTGACTGTGCCAATCTCTTCATAAGTATATCCATCTTTACTTCTTTCGATTTCAAACTTGTCAGTTGCTTCTTCAGTTGCAGTAACCCATTCTAAAAGGTTTTGATCCTGAACAGTAGTACCTTTAAAGCTGACAAGGTCAAGTGGTAAGACAGCGACTGGATTTGCATTCCAGAATTCAGAGAACCCTGTCACGGCGAAGTCGAGGTATTCACTATTATATGACTTACCATAATTGTCATTAGTAATGATGTCTAATCCTGTAGCATCACTAAAGTCGAGAATATTATCTTCTGTTGGTCCTTGATACTTTATTAATCCTAGATCAGAGAAGTTAATAAAATCATCGTTAGGTGTAACAGTATTTTGAGCTGCAACTTGGAGATCAAGAATTTCTGTAGTCTTCATGTAGTTTCTTACCATAACTGGTGGTAAGCTTGTTGAGGGTTGAAATTGAGGTGTAAGTACCGCACTTCTACCGATATAAGCTGACCCATAAAAAATGCTTGGTTGTCCAGAAACATATATTGTTCCTGTCATCTTCCCTAAATTTTGACCATTTGATCTTACAGAAACTATCAATTCGCTAGCAGCATTCAAATAATGAACCCAACCACTAGGATCTTCACAGACATTAGCAATGTCTGAAGTGTTATTGGCAATAGTTGTGAAACCACATGCATTAGTAATAGCACAATCATAACTATAACTATTGTATTGACCACCAAAGTAGTTTTGACAATCTGCAACTGTATTTCCCGGTGTACAATCCATACCTACAAAAGGTCCACAAGGTTTAAAAACCTGATCTACATGATTGGGATCCGTATCAAAACAAAGGTTTGGTCCAAAAAGAGTACCTCCTGGAATGTATTTCAGTTTGATTCGAAACAGTTTTCTTGGAGTTTGATTAATTTCTTCAACTAGGCATTGTTCACAGATGTATTGATCCCAACGAATCATCAATCTATTTGGATCATTATAATGGCTATTTCCAGGTTGAACATAATAGTAATTGTTGAAAACATTATTCTGATCTTTAGTTCCTAAGAGATAATCTGGAGTATTGTAAATTATCTCAGTGGATGGATTATGTCCTACATCGGGACCAAAGGCATGAGTGTCATATGTAAGGAAAACCTTTCCAATACCAACTTTTTGTTTATTGTTACTTTGTGATGCTATTAAGACATCTACAGAGTAATAGGTATCCCCTCCTACAACAGTAACTGCAGAATTTGCGAACGTTAAGTCTACTCCATTTGCAGCAACCCTAGAAAATAGAGCGCAACAAATTAAGAATGCAAGTATTGTGTAATTTTTTTTCATTTAAATTCGATTTAAAAAATTGTAAACTCGGATTTAAAGTTTTGTTAAAAGTATTTGTCGGAGTAATAAAAGTATCGTTTTTTACTTAGAAGAGCTAATTATTTGAGAATTGGTTGCAATACAAACGAATAATTATTAAATGGTTATTCCAAAAACAAATTCGATCTAACTTAAACAATTCATTTAGAACGAGTTACGGAAGTGTTAAGATTTAATGATGGTTAATTAAATGTTAAACACACTTCTCTCGGTTTTTCAATTCTAAATTATAAATAACTGTGACATGGCTCTTTCTGTACATAAAATTACTAAAATCATGCCACAAAAGCAAGCTATTTAATTGATTCTACATTGTTTATTTTTTTCCTGTTATTTTTTTATATTAGCAACTAGATATAAACTATTGAATTACAAGCTCAAACAAGGCAAAAATGAGATCATATTTCACATTATTTTTTATAGTGTTATTTCTTTATCCTGCATATTCTCAAAACGATATAAATATATACTTCTTTGAGAGTAACAACGGATTAGCGGTTCTTCCAGACAAGGTATCCCTTGTTAATCTCTCTAATGATAAGATTGAATTTTCTTATACAAAAGATCGCTTAAAAAAATGGGAACCTTTAAATATCGATTTGCAAAAGTTATCTAAAAATGGTTACGTGCTTTTTGTTGAAAAAATTGGTTATGTCCCTATGAACACTTACTTTGAGAATAAAAATGTGACAGTCAAAAATATAAATTTTTACTTGAGTAACGAAACAGTTTCAAATCCCATTCCTACTCCAAATATTAACAGAAGTGTTAACAAAACCTTAATATACGGGTATGTCACAGCAGAAAATGGGAAACCACTTGATAACACTTTAATAACGTTTTCAGACAAAAAGATTATTGGAAAATCCAGGTCGGATGGATATTTTGAGGTACAAGTTCCTGTTAAAATAGAAGACGAAACAGTAGATATTACGTTCTCAAAACATGGCCACACCTCTTATAAAGCTACAGCAATGAGACTTTGGTCTAATGGAGATTGGAAATTCATGGTAAAATTACCTTCGGGTAATCAGACAGTTACTCAAGAAGGGAGCCGGACCATTGATTCTCCATTACAACTTGAAGAACCTTTTAAAGAAAACAAAATACTGTACCCCAGTCACCACCAAAAATACGTCAACAGCATGAAAATGAACTGTTTACCAACTCAGATAAGGGTAGGCACCAATTGTAGCTGCAGTAGTTGTTCTGGAGTAGATATTCATACCGTTCAAAATTACGTAAAACGAGTTTTACCACATGAGTGGATCGTTTCCTGGGCCAATTGGAATAACGGCTTAGGTATCAACTCCCTACGATCGGGATCTGTTGGTATCAGAAGTTATAGTTCTTGGTATGCCTTTAATCCGATAAGTAGTAATTATGATATTTGCAATACAACCTGCTGTCAGGTCTATCAGAACGCAACAAACACCACTGCAAGTGCTGCGGTGGATGCTACAGATGGTTGGGCTGTCAAATCAGGAAACAATGTAGCACGATCTGAATATTCCGCAGAAAACAATGATTTCAACCCAAGTACATCTTGCGGAAATGGTAGGACAGGACCTAATACAACTGGGACCAGCTGTATTACAGATCTACCTTGTACTGGAAGGAGTCGATTTGGCCATGGCAGAGGAATGTGTCAATGGGGTACTGCACGTTGGGCATCGGGTTGGGCATCCGGTTCTGGAAATGCTCATGGACATGGTACAAAATCGTGGCAGGGCATTGTGACCCACTACTACCCAGACTACTCTTTTGTAAATTGTGGTTGTGCCAGTTCCCTTACATTGACTGGAACACTTTCAGGTGCATCAACGATTGTAGCAGGAACTGCTATATATTCTACTAATATCGTTCCGAGTGGATCAAATATTTCAATGACTGCTGGTAATCTGGTAGAGCTCAATCCTGGATTTGATGCGCGAAATGGTGCGTTATATGAAGCATATATAGGTGGGTGTTCTCCTAAAAATTTAAATTCTAATCTGCCAGCGCCTTCAAATACATTAATGATTGAACACCCCATGAAAGACTAATAAATGAACTATCTTGCTGCTAACAATGTTTTAGAAATATGATCTCTAAACTATTTCAGAAAATTGCAATAGCACCGATTCGATTTTATCAAAGATTCATTTCACCGTTGTTGGGATCTAATTGTCGGTACACTCCTACTTGTTCTTCCTATATGGTAGGCGCAATAGAAGAATGGGGTGTTATTCGGGGTATCTGGATAGGCACTAAACGTATATTCAGATGCCATCCGTGGGCAGGTTTCGGTCCTGACCCCGTTCCAAAACGCAAGACCAAGAAGAAATAAGGAGTTTCATTTTAAGTATATCCTCAATTTTCAACAAGAGGCAGCAACTTCCTCGCTTGTTCCCTAAACGGGCTGTTTGCTTCACTATCGTTTACTAGTTTACTTAAAGCCGTTGCACAGTTGGCGGTATCCCCATTCTTTAAATGACTGAGTGCTAAGTACCAGTTCGCGCGATCTTTGATTTTCGGGTCTGACACCAATGTACTGAGTATTGTTATCGCATTTTGAGTTTGACCTAATTCCAGATGCGAAATTCCCAGGTAAAATCGTAAGCCTGGGTTGGTTTTTACTTTTTCCAATAACCGGATTGCTGTCTCGTAATCACTATCCTCGTAAACCGATTTAACAGCTTCCATATGTCTAATGCCATTAGTCGTCTCTGCAAACTTGGGTGTCTTATAATATTGATCATAGAGTGTTTGTGGATCACTATTTTGTCCGCAGGACAAGATCATGATAAACAATAACAGGATCAGGGTAATAAAGAGGCGATTGGTTTTCATGTCAACTGGGTTTAATTCGTAAATTTAAAAATTCAAACGAGGCTATCACAGAAATATCATTATTCATAAAATAAATAAATTAGGAACTATCATGTACTTTTTCCTCCTTTGGCATCGTTCAAAATAATATACAATGAAAAAGCATTTAATCTTTTTAACAGCCTTAACTTTAATTTACGCAACTTCTTCTTGTAACAAAGGAAAGAAAAGATTCAAGGAACTTGGATTATTACAAAGGTAGTCTATTCAGATTGTGATGACCCAGATGATAATTATACGGAAAATTACGCTCCAAACTGTTCTAACAACAAGAACTTGCTTCAACTTGAAAATCACCACAAATTACGCACGCTTTGCTATTATCGCAGATTTTTTTGAACAATTCAACTTAAGAATTACCATGGAAGTTTCAACAAGTATCAGAGATGACAGTCCTCCCCTAAGGATTCTGTGGCGATAGTCAAATGGTGCACAGGGAACGGCTTCATCAAATTTCTCACCTGTTGCTTGATTTCAGCAACTTCTAGCATCGTATAATCCTCATCGAGTACTAAGTGAACGCTCATCACGTTGTAAGTACCATCCATCGACCAAACATGAAGATCATGGACATCAGTTATATTAGGCTGCACTTTAAGCAGGTTTCGAATCTTTTCAATGTCAATACCTTGCGGAACCCCTTGAAGGATAATAAGGATGGTCTCCTTGAGATTATGGTACACATTGTACAGAATATAAACCATGATGAGAATAGACAATATTGGATCTATGATGTGCCATCCAGTAAAATAAATGACTACAGCTCCTATCAAAACTGCTACCCAGCCCAACACATCTTCCATTAAATGCAAGGCCACGGCTTTTTCGTTTAGTGATTCCCCTTTCTGCAAACGAAACATTGCGGCACCGTTAAACAACACCCCCAATATAGCCAAGAAGAACATGCCTCTTGCGTCTGTGGGTTCTGGAGCCATCAATCTTGGAATCGCTCTGGTTAATACAAAAACACCACCTCCAAGCAGTATGACAGAATTCACGATAGCACCCAATAACGAAAACCGTCGGTAGCCAAAAGTATACTGTGCATCACCATTTTTACCAGAGAGTTTTTGGAAGTACCATGCCAGTCCTAGCGAAATAGAATCTCCCAAATCATGAATAGCATCAGATAATATCGCCACACTGTTAGTCATTATTCCTCCAATCAATTCTATAATTGTAAAAATGATATTTAGGAAAAACGCCACTTTGATATTTTCGGTACCATGGTGATGATGGTGATGACCAGGTCCATGATGATGGTGTCCATGTTGTTGTTCATCATGATCATGTGAACATGCCTCCTTGGTATGATTATGACTCATACTTCAATATAATAAATAATCTGCATTGTTGCTTGTATAACTTCTTTCATTACCACTATAAAACATTGATTTTGCTATGAATTATACTAAGCAATAATAATCAAACTCAGGTTAATATTTATCTTGCAGCAAAATGCAGGAATTATGGGAACATCAAATCATCCGAAAATTGTGCTAATTGGAGCAGGAATCATGAGTGCTACACTTGGGGTTTATCTCAAGCAATTAATGCCTGATGCTACTATCCATATCTACGAACGACTGGATAAGGTAGGCGCAGAAAGTTCTGATGCTTGGAATAACGCTGGAACCGGACACTCTTCGTTCTGTGAATTAAACTATACACCAGAGCGAGAAAATGGATCAGTAGACCTCGAAAAAGCCATTCGGATTGGTGAATCCTTCGAAACCTCTAAACAGTTTTGGGCGTATCTGCTTGAAAATGGACTGATCAATACCGAACATCCCTTTATCAATGATATAGATCATATGAGCTTTGTTTGGGGGGAAGCCAATGTCAACTTCCTTCGCAATCGACATCAGTCGATGCGCTGTTATTCCTTGTTTGAAGACATGTTGTATACTGAGGATCATGGGCAAATCAGAGAATGGGTTCCCTTGATGATGAATGGCCGTGATCCTAAACAACAGGTAGCAGCAACTCGGATGAAAATTGGTACTGATGTAAATTTCGGTGCCATTACAAGAGCCATGATCAAGTATCTGGAAGCCTCAGATGGGATTACGCTTTTTCTAGGACATGAGGTAAAAGATCTGACAGAGCTGAAAGACGGTAAATGGCAAGTTGATGTGGAAGACCTCAACACTAAGGAAGACAAAGAGATCCTAGCTGACTTTGTATTTATTGGAGCAGGTGGCGGCGCATTACCGCTGCTCGAAAAAACAGACATCCCCGAAGGACGCGGCTATGGTGGATTCCCAGTAAGTGGCCAGTGGCTGCGCTGCAACAATAAGGCAGTCATCGCTCAACACGAAGCCAAAGTGTATGGGAAAGCGGGACCTGGCTCACCGCCGATGTCTACGCCACATTTGGATACCCGTTTTATTGGCAGAGAGAAGTGTTTACTGTTTGGTCCTTATGCTGGCTTTTCTACAAAGTTTTTGAAGAATGGATCTTACCTCGACTTGCCCTTGTCGATTGAGATGCATAATGTATGGCCAATGCTTGCAGCTGGTGTGCAAAACATCGATCTGACGAAATATCTGATCAAGCAGGTCCTACAATCCAAGGAAGATCGGTTCAACACGATGCAAGCGTATTTCCCGGAAGCTCAAATTGATGACTGGCAGCTGGAAGTCGCAGGACAGCGGGTTCAAATCATCAAAAAAGACAAGAAGGAAGGCGGTCAACTCAAATTTGGTACAGAGATCGTTAAAAACGCAAAAGGATCACTGGCGGTATTGCTTGGTGCTAGTCCGGGTGCATCTACATCTGTTTCTATTATGTTGGATGTCTTAAAGCTTTGTTTTCCTGAGGAAATGGCGACTAAAGCCTGGCAGGACAAAATCCGTGAACTGATTCCTAGCTACGGGCAATCGCTGATCTATAATCCCAAACTGTGTCGGGAGACTCGGAAACGGACTACTGGTATCTTGAAGTTGGAGGTGTAAGCAATTTAGATTCATTAAGGCCTTTTAGCTTACAAACAATTAAACCTATCAAAACAAAAATGAAAAAAGACACCGATATTTCACTAGGTAATTTCGAAGACATTGTTGTTGAATTGTGCAAGACAGATCGATACAACTCCTATAATGAAGTAATAAGGGCGGGAATTAGCCTATTAGAGGAAAAAGAAAGGAATCTCTCCAAATTGAGCGATATGCGTTCATTGGAAGAATACTGTGATTATGGTATAATAAAACGGGACGAATCCCATCTTAAGACATTTTTAAATGGATTACAACATAACAATAACTTTATAGAAGTACAAAAGAAAATTGGAACATATTTGAAAGAGGAACATGGCATTGAATTTAGAGCTTCATTGTTTGAAGAAAGTATAGACGCCTATGCGGAAATAAAAGGATTAAACTGGTTTGATGCTTTTTTCAATCTACTACAGGAAATTAGAAAATCAAAAAAACAATTGTACGTTTTAAAAACGAAGGAGCAAAATCCATTTATAGAAATTGCACTAGGAGCAAAGTTATCCGAAGTTATTGTTAGAAATCAAACCATCAAAGTAGGAAGCATTGTAAGATTAGCGGATAAAATTGGCGAGGATTACAAAATGATGAAGCATTATAATGTGCATTTAAAGAACCCTTCATGGGATTTGTTTTTCCCATCCGACAAGGATTTTAAACATGTGCTATTCTATCATGGGCCTATGTTCCCAGGACAAAAAGGAATTCATCCCGACTTTAAACTACATGTAACCTATGGAAAGGCTCGTCGAATCTATAGTGGGAGCACCTTTAAAGTATTAGAGATTAGACCTGCAAATGACACTGTTTATGTCATTACAACATCCTTTATCATTGATATAAAACAAGCGTTATTGGACAAAGATGTTGAGATTTTGAATGATAATTCTAAACTAACCAAGTTAACGACATTCGAAAGTTTGAATGAACGAATTGAACTTCAAAGAATGGGATTATTAGACAACAATCCAAACACTACACTCATTAATAGTTGGAGTCTTTATGATTTAATGAGTTTAGACAAAAGTTGGCAACGATACTATAGATCCCTCAATCGTCAATGGCATCGTCTAAAAAAAGTCTAGAGCAAAAACAATCCTTTTGCTACAAAGAACGAACCGACCTGTTACTTTTCTTTTTAAAGTGATAGGTCTTAAGCAACTAACGCTGAGTTGATTATACAATTTACGTAGGGATAGATCTCTCACTTCTGATAGAAGTAACAGATCTTTTAGTAAATAGACATATGGACCAAACAGACCCGCAAACCAACCACCTAACTAAACAGCTAATAGACAACCATTTACACTAATAGTAAAAACCCCTATTTCCAAAATTATAGTATATTCCCTATTTACATATAATACGAAACCCATCATATTTGTACTGTAAGAACGACAGTTATTAAAACAGTACAACAATGCAATATCTCCAAATCACAACAAAGTTGCTACAGCAGTTTGGGTTTTCTATACCAGCTCAAGCTAATTCATTTTTCCCTAAAAATGATCCGAACAATCATATTCGTTTGGGACTGGCTACTTCTTTTCAGGATGAGGAAAAACAACAGCAATTTGCAGAAGATGATGCTTACTTTCTAAGGTTTGTGACCCTCATTGAAGGTGATAAGATTCTGGTGAGGCTGCTACACGATCCGAGTACAGGAACCTTTAGCTTCCCTCAAAACTTTGATACCTCACAAATCCCTTCTGAATGGCTGAAAGCGCTAATCGATATAGGAGCCATAACGCCACAAGAAGACTTAGACCTATTCAAGAAGATCGAAAAACAGCTTGCAGAAAGTCAGCCGCCCCCTTCCTCAACATCCAACCGAACACAAGGAAACGGGATGATGGATTTTGAGGGCTTCCTAGCTGCAATCAACAACGCGGTGCACGGTGCGGCGGATATGGTAAAAAACAAAAACATTGCCCTTCTCAATGAATATTTTGAGCCCTCAGACACCCCATTTTTGCTTTCTGCTGATGGTAAGCACAATGTGCCAGCACTGACCCCCAAACGAGCAGTATTCGAGTTTCCAGTAAACTCAGATGACGGGCCTTCATACCATACAGTACAGGCACCACTCATTTCTTTAGTGCCAATGTCTCAGTTTCAAATCAAAGAGGTAAAAGTAACTTCAGAAATGGAGATTGGCGTTGAAAATGAGCAAATACGGCTCGGTGTTGCTTCAGGAACAGGAAGTGGCTCAACAGCAAAAATAGAGGTCATCATAGAAAGTACGGATCCCGTTGGAGGCTATGTGGAAATCACAAATGGCTACAACAGAGCCTTACGCGCACAAATACCAGGATAATCAATCTACAACATCATATTAAACATTTAATTTCTTCATTCGGGCAATAGCCCATAAATACTCATAAAATGCCAATATTAAGAATTAAGGAGGCTGATTTAAAGGCAGCAGGCTTTAAAAAAGGATCTGGAGGTAATTATTATTATAAAACTAATCCAGAGGTTAAAGATTATCACATTCACGTGGGCGCTACCCATAATGCTCAGACGCCACAAGATGAACTGGATATAGGTTTCGTATCCATCAAAGACAAGGATACCAAGAAAGGCCAAAAACTATATCAAGATCAGACAACAGACCTGTTTGAATTGGATACTCCAGGGATAAATTGGGGAGATGATGAGGTGGAATTTAAAAATGCACTGAAGGCTGCAGGAATTGCAGAATCTGATACAGATTTAAGTATGACTTCAGACACAACACTTGGAAGCTTATCTGGAGGGATTATCCTTGCAGGAGGCGCAGCCCCCATTGTTCCCACACCAGAATTAGTATCTATGGCCCAAGCGTTTACTGGATTGCCAATGAACGACCTTATCGGTGGTCCATTGATGGCAGCAGCAAAAGCCAACAATCAAATGGCGTTGACGCAGACACAGTATATTCTTGATTCAGGGTTTAACAAAGTGCCATCTAAAGTCAAGGGAGAGTTCACCTACGAGCCATTGATGATTGATATGGAAATGTCACGGCCTGTAATTGTTCCTCCAGCAAAGCCAGGAGACGAGCCTACCGTCAAGCAAATCAAATCAACAGTAAAGGTTCCCATGATTACGGTAATGCCAGTCAATTCGCTTGCTGTAGATGAGGTAGATATCTCCTTCGATATGGAAGTCAAGTCTAGTTATGGTCAAAAAACAACTGCGGCTACTTCAAGTTCGACTTCCGCATCAGCAAAGTTAGAAGCCAAGTTGAATTATGGAATCTTTAGTGCTTCTGTTACAGGCAGTGTATCTAGTAGCTCAAATTCAAGCACTTCGGATGAGAAGTCCTTCAACAAGAGTAACACCGCTACCTATCATGTAGAAGTGCATGCCGCTCAGCAACCTATGCCTCCTGGGCTGTCCTCTATCTTAACTGAGTTTTCTAAAAACTTAGGTCCGATAACATTGCCAGCAGCCAAGTAAAAGTAGTTTAACCAGGATTTAGCGCCGGGTTCGTTTGTAGTCAAGTGCAGGAATCCGGTGTCTAAATCCGAATAATAAAATTGTTGTAATTGTACGTTTGAGTTAAGCCTTTTTCTAATTAGGAAGAGGCTTTTTTATTGAGTGATATTGAAGGGTTTTTAGCTTATTATTCTGGGCGTGCCCCATGCTCGCGCACAATCCAATCGCTCGGTCGCTACGTTTCATAGCTCGTTATTCACTCGGCCCTTGCTTCGCTGTGGTCTGTGGCTATCGCCACACTATTGCACATCGCTCACGCACCTCCTTGAATTGTCTCTACGGCTGACAGATGCGATACTTTACAACAATAACAGCTCATCAGGATTGATCAAGTTGTTTTGAATGGCATAGATAATCAGTCCAACAGTATTCTTTGCGCCTGTTTTTACTAGGAGATTCCCCTTATGCGCTTCAATAGTTTTGGGGGAAAGAAACAACTTTTTTCCAATTTCTTTGGCGGTGAATTGATTACAAATCAATCGTAATACTTCCGTTTCCCTGTCGGTGAGCCGGTTGAGTTTGTGTGCGGAAAACTCACTGGCCTTCTTGGTAGGCAATTGCTTGCGAATGGCCTCCATTTGTTCTGAAGACAAGTAATGTCCGCGGGTGTGGACTTCCCGAATGATCTCCAACAATTCGAGTTTGTCTGTCTCCTTGGGTAGGAAGGCTGCCACATTCAATTTGAGCATATAGCTAACAAACGATGGTTTGTAGTAGGAAGACAAGATGATTTTCTTGATTTGCGGGAAGTTAGCATTGAGGTGTTCGGAAGTCTCGACACCATCGCCGTCAGGCATCTTCAGATCCAATAATACGATATCAGGGATGGTGGTGTCTGACTGCTCCAATTGTTGTATAAAAAGGTTGCCGCCATGTGCAGTGAGGCACACCTCGAAATCAGGTTGAGCAGAGAAGTAATCTGCTAGCAGTTGGACGACCAATTTATCATTGTCGACTATGGCGATGTTGATTGCGGATTGACTCATGGCTGGTTTGATTTCGGATTAAATATAAGGATAAAAGTGGTTCCCCTGGTTTTTCCTGCTCTCAATCGGTATTTTGCATTGAGCGCCAAGGCGCGGAGTTCTATGTTTTTCATGCCAATACCGTTAGCGGCTTGTGGTGGAATGCCGACACCATCATCCTTGAGATACAGCATCAACTGTTGCTTGGATTCTCGGAGGGTGATTTCCATATTTTGGGCCTTCGCGTGTTTAGAAGCATTGATGATCAGTTCTTGAAAAATTCTGAAGAGGTGTAGCTTACTAGCAACGTCAATATTGACCTCTGATAAGGATTTAGTCTGGAAGTCTACCGCAAAATTGGCCTTGAAGGGTTGGACAAAGTCGACCATCATTTCGTGAAGTGGAATTTCATTCAGCAGTGGTGGTGTCAGGTCGTGCGAAATCCGCCTTGCTGTGCTAATGGAGTTGCCTAGTACGTCATTGAGTCCCGGGTCGTTATTCATTAGTTTGAGGCGGTGGAGTTGACCGATTAGCTCATCATGGAGGTCCGCAGCAATTCTGGAGCGCTCTTTTTCTTGAATCTCAATACTGTGTGCTAGCAGTTGTTTTTGGTAGGCGATCGCCATGTCTGATTTCTCCTTGTCTGATTTTCTGATCTTCCTTAGGTAACTCCTGAAAGACAACAGTAGAAACACCAGGAATATCATGATGATTAATACACCGATTCCCAGCCATATAAACGGTGTTATCGGGTTTTGCCAATCTGCCATGCATAGTATATTATGGAGCCATAAAAAATTTGTAGTAAGATCACCCTTAAAAACCAAAACCAAGCCACCAGCATCAACCGTTCATTAACCAGATAGTTGGTTCCCACTGCAAGGAAGGAGTCTACTGTAAAAAACAATAGGACGCTACTGTTTAGAATGAGCTGTTCTCGCGCTACAGGTTCCTCCTTATTGAGCATGTGGTAGAAGGTATAAAGACTTAAAATCATTATCGACAGACTGTATAGGAATCGGTCGTAAGACTGGAAATCGACGCGGGTATACCCATTACTGAGTCCTATGATCATTGGGATGATTCCCAGGATAATTATGGGTGCTACTTTTCGGAGATTAAAATGTAGCATGAACTTGAAATAAAAATAAAATATAAAGGCAAAATTGAGGAATGAAGCTATTGAAAAAAGATAAAGGTTAGAAGACTCCTGGTTGAAAGCATACAACTCAAACCCAAGAAGTATCATAAAATAAAGCGGAAACCAAACACTGTGATGAAACGTTTTATTTAGGTAAAAGAATACTAACCCTATAGCTAATAAAGCCATAGAAATAAATACAAACAAATGCATTACTTGAGAAAATACTTCCATTAAAATTACAGGTTAAAATCTGTAGCTTTAAAAGGTGGTATAGGCATAGACACATCAGCAAATTGCTCAGTGACATCGGTCAGGATGGTTTCGCTCTTGCTTTTGTGGGCACAGAGGATCAACTCTAAATTGACCACATCCTGACCACTCCCATCGGTCACGATCTCTCCATCCTTCATATTATCTGTTCGTAGTGCAGGGTAAGCGAATATTCGATCGGTGTCATTTTCGAATAATATAACAAGATCAGAAAATGGGATTTTCATTGCTTTTAACACCCCTTCGAATTTCTGTCCATTAATTGTAGCGGAAGGAGCCGTTGATCTACCATTTTCAAACCAACTTTGGGAATGCAACATCCATCTCAACGACCGTTTCATGGCTTCTTTTTCAGTCAGGCTGTTATCATTGCTATTTCCATCACTACAAAAGCTGATTTCTGGGACTTTTGAGGGTGCTGTTTCTACTAAACCGGGATTCGCATTTTCTGTAAACTCTTTGATAAAAAGGTTGGTACCGACTTTGTAAACACTGGTGTCTGATTTCCCTGCTTTGTCTGTTTCTGAATCTACCAGGAAGTAGAAAATTTCGAATTCAACAATCCCAATATAAAGATGAATGTTCTTCACATTGGCAATATTACTCCAGTTGTAAAATTCAGCTCTTGTGAGATGGAAACCGAAGCCAGAGGTTAAAAAATTGAGTGCGAGATCCGTATTTCGTATTTGATCCCACTTACGAATTGCGGCTTTAATAGATTGAATACTTTCTATCATAGTTTTTGATTTGAGACAAGTAAATTCTAAGGCGATAATGGTTTTTCAATATTTTTTTCACATCAAACTAAACAATTATTTGTTCTTTTTATTGACATGAATTGTAATATACAAATTTTTTACCATGCAAGCATATAGCCTGCTACTTTCTTATCAGAACCAGGCACCTAGGCCAAAATTGTCGTTGGGAAAGAAATTCCGACTGTTCGGAAAGAAATCGAGGCTATCCCTTTCAAACTTTATAAGTTTGTACTGGATCTAGCCCAACCCATCAATCTTTCTCCACAACCACTGGCTTTCTGCAATCGGCTTAGCACCAAGAAAAAGAGTTTCCAGTTTTGTAATGTCAGCAGGATTGCCCTGTTTGAAATACTGATTTCGTCTGATAACAAGGATCTTCTTGAGGATTTCAGCAAAGTTGCTATACATAACTCGGGTTGATGGTGCGATCTTGGTGCCGGAACCTTTTAAGGTGTTGATCCGTAAAGCCTCCAGTCCTTTGTGGATAGGGTGGATGTCGAAATTCTCAAAGGTTAAAGCGTTATTGTCGTAATAAATTTTTAGAAGTAAGACTTTCACTTGCAATTTCCAGTAAAAGTCTTCTAGTTGGGTGATCTGATTTAACGATTCCTGTGCCAGATCATACTGTTGTTCGTGATGGGCAATCTTGGATTGACAAAACAAGATGGTGTTTTGGGCCACATGAGGAGACAGCTGCCCCTTATATTGATTGAAAAACTGCTTTACCCAGTCCAATTCATCCAGCATCAAGCTAACATTAAGGATCTTTACAAATTGATGTTGTGAAAAGTGGATTCCAGCCGTCCAGCATTCGAGTTTTAAGCCATGTTTATAAATCTGGAAACGCTCTTTAATAAATTCCTCATGCCCTTTAGATATCATGTTAAGGCAGTAGTTTGTCATAAATGCAAAGAACTGTCTTATTTCATTTTTGTTGAATGCATCAAAGGAGTCAAATAACAATTCCTTGAAAGTAAAATAATCAGCTTTTTCGCCTTTTTCCAACAATACGAGTAAGCGGTAATACAAATTGACAGTAAAGTCTTCAAGATCGTCGCTAGATTCAAGATAATTTAAGAGTACTTCCTTGAACGGAAATTGAGTTTCAAAGGTCAGGAAATTCTTAAAATTGATAAGGGCACAGTAGTAGCGAAGTAACTGCGTGATGCATGAAATCCGTAAGGTGTCCACCACTTGTTTCATACTATTGGATGCTTTTCGATTGCGGAGGATGATGTCCATGAAAAAGTCCATTTCAGCCAACTCAAATTCATATTTGCAATAGTCAATGTCCCTAATCGTATTTTGCTGTTGCAGGCGTTTGGTTCTATTGATCAGAGCGGTGTTGAACTTATACAGTTGCCGTTCTAACAAGCTGGTCATTAGTAACAAATTTCCGTCTACCTCATTCCGCCGAAACTGTTGCCATTTTAAGTAATCCTCAATTTGTATGGTGAGTCGACTGGCTAGTTTTCTGTAATCTTGTTTATCCTTGGGTGTGATCTCGTTTAATCTGGTACCTGAAGGAACAATACCCAGTGCTTTCAGGGTTTTCAATAACGGAAAGGGTTGCTCCTTTTGCCAGACTTTTTTTCGCAAGAACACAAGCAAGTCGGTAACCTTAGCGGAGGTATTGTGAAGCGGCGACTTCAGCCAAAGGCTCAACTCCTGAATTTCATGTTGATCTAGGCTGTTTAATAGGAGAATAAGTTTAGACGAATCATTCATTCAATTGTTCACTATTGGTATTTGTAAAAAACTAATTTGTCACTACAATCTATTGATAATCAATATTCATATTTAATTATAAATTGTTTAAAAGTACGAATTCGTAACAAATTTATGGTATAAATGAAGATTATTTATTAAAATGCGATTGAATGGATCGCTTACTTTTACGCTATCATTTATGAAGAATTAAATTATTTAATTTTTAAACTCTTAATATGAAAAACTTTAAAATTTTATTTGGCTTTGCTGTTGTTTTATTATTTCTATTTAGTTGTTCAAAGGATGCGGATCTACCCACTACACAAGAAATTATAACGGAAGGAAATACCATTGAACTTAGAAAAGGTGATGGTCCTTGCGGAAAGACAGGATTTGATGTTCTTACACATATAACTGATAAAGAACGATGCTTTGGATATGGATTTTATTGGTGGAATGGAAAATGTATTGTTTGCCGTTAACAGCCTACTCTTAAAGAATAATATAAAACGAAGGCACTCGGCAAATTCGCTCCGGGTGTCATTTTTTTTAAAAATTATAAATTAAATATTATGAAAAGTAAATTATTATTTTTGTTCTTAATCCTAACTGCACCTATCCTTGTCAATGCTCAAGTGGTAGGAGAAACTCCAGTACATCAACCTGAAGCAACTGACGATGGTAGTTGTTTTTCTCTGGATTTTGCGCCTGTTCCATTTGCTCCAGAGGGACAAGCTTGTGTAGAAGTATCCCTTGTCGTAAACGGATTTATTGGAATCGATAATCCAGTTACCATTTCTGATGATATGGGTAACACCTTAACCTGTTCAAATGATTGTAGTGTAGTTTGGTGCTACAATCTTCCAAGTCCAGTCAATTGGATTACAGTTAACTTCACGGCTGAAACTAAATTTAAAAGTAATTTTAATGTTAACAAATGTATCCAAAAAGAATCACAAATCATATTAGTCGGACCTTAAATCGAACAAATAGAAAACCGTGCATTTTATTTGTTATCAAGCAGTTAATATATTGATAGGAATACAAAATGTGTAAAAAACTTCGTATAATACGGTTCTAAATTATTTACAATATGATAGAAAAGTTCAAGAAATACTTGTTCTAATCATAACATTTTAATTAAACCTTAATCGTTGAAAACCATGAAACACTTATTGCTTAATTTATTTTGGATTTTGTTGACGCCAGCCTATCTGTGCGCTCAGATTGAAGTAGTTGATCCGAACCCGCCAACACATACACATGATGTTACTCCTGATGATCAATGTTTTACAATGAATGTGGGAGACCCAGTGTATGATGGAAATGGAGGTTATTGTATTCAAATAACTATAGATATCCATGGAAAAATAGGCGATAATAACGCTGTAGCGATCTATGATGACAAAGGACATAGTAAGAGTTGCACTCAGGACTGTTCCTTTATATGGTGTTACACCTTTCCTACAAAATTTATAGATATTAAGTGTGAAACTACAGACCGTGCTGATGCAATTAGTAGTTGTTATAAAAAAGAAGGGTGCATTGTTGTTGTTGGTGGTGACTGATCATCCGCAATACAAGAATAAAACTAAATGCCTGTTTTGAATTGTCGAAACAGGCATTTCCTTTGTAAATCAACAATAAAGTCTATTCATTTACTCAATCATTACTTTGCCACTAAACAGTATACCATCCTGACGAATTAGATTACTGTAAATCCCTGGCACCAGGTCAGGAAGTTGGAGGGAGTTGCAAACGCAAGGGCTTTTCTACTGATAAGCCAACCTTGCCTCAGCAATCCATCGAGCGCAAACAAAATACCTTCCTAGTCTTTTGAAGGTAGATTATAACAACCTGTCAGGGAGTTGTTTGACTATCACTAATCATCCCGACGGCGAGTAGAGACAATTCACGAATTGTCTAACGCTATTTTTCGTACTGTTCCATTATGTCTAAGTGCTCAGATCTAAATCCTACAATCACACAAATCTAGAATCATGAAGTAACGAAATGAGGTGGTAGTTTGTGAAATGGGGATAGACAATTCGTGAATTGCCTCTACCAATCGTGGGGATTTAAGGTATATGACGCCTACAGCCGTTTAGAGTCCGTCTACGTGAATTATGACGACCTGAAGTCAATGGGCAGAAAGTTGTAGCTTATGAGTATGACGAGGCCTTAGGATTGGCCACAGACACAAAATACTTCGCTTCTGGTGCTGCATTTAAAAATGTCAAGATTGATGTGATTGTCCATGAATACGATATCCGAGATCAATTGACGACATTGGAGTCAGCGCTTTCAGTTGTTGGTACTAATTTATTAATCAAGGTTTTAGATTTATTTAAACAAAAAAAATTGTTCCTTATTGTAACTAAAATAATAGTACATTAATTGTAACTTAGTACAAATACTATTCTAATGAACAAACTAACTACTTTCTCCTGGGGCTACTTACTTATATTGTTTGGCATCCTATGTATCACAACCCTTACTGCACAACCGCTCAATAATCATTTGATTTTTGATGGCGTGGATGATTACATCAGTTTAAACAACTTGGACGTTACTGGAAATGCAATAACACTCGAAGCCCTTGTAAACAGTACGAATCTGGACAATTGCACCAATGGCGAATGCCGAATTATTTCAAAAGCCACGAGTATAAACGGAGCAGATCACCACTGGATGCTAAGTACAATCAATTCCAGTACGAATACAGTACTCAGATTTAGGTTGAAAACTGGCGGTGTAACCATCACACAAATCGCCACGGTTGGATTCATTTCAGAAAATACATGGTATCATGTAGCCGGAGTCTATGACGGTGCAACGATGAAACTATTTCTCAATGGAACTGAGGTAAGCAGCATTCCCAAAACGGGGAGTTTAACAAGCAATACATCTGCAGAAGCTTGGATAGGAGGTAATCCACCTTTGGCAAATAGCCGACCATGGCAAGGTGGCATAGATGAAGTTAGAATATGGGATATCGCTCGGACACAGACAGCGTTGCAAGTCAATCAGAGTGTAGAATTAACAGGAAACGAGCCTGGCCTTCTAGCATACTACCAGTTCAACGAAGGAGTTGGACAAACGATTTATGATCAAACAGGAAACAATACTACAATACTAGGAAGCAGCAATGCCCCAGATACCAACGATCCAAACTTTGCGAATACCAATCCGAATCATTCGGTAACGTTCAATTTAAAAGTTTTCCTGGAAGGTCCATATGATGCAGGCCAGACAGGAATGACAGGCGATTTGTTAACAAGAGGATTAGTACCTCAAGGACAACCCTACTTTGATTATCCTTGGAACTATCAGGGAACAGAAGGAACAGGTTGGTTACCTTCAGATTACCCGGTGGAAACAGTGGACTGGGTGCTTGTAACACTTAGGCAGTCATTAGATCCGTCTTCTGAGGTAGCACGTGTAGCGGCCGTTTTACTGCGGGATGGCACCATTTCACCGTTCAATATCACGCTTAATAATTCCCCTGCACACTTGTATGTCATGGTGGAACATAGAAATCATCTACCAATTCTATCAAAACAGCTTGTCCCCATTGTAAACAATACGTTTTCTTATGATTTCACACAAGAAAACAGCTTTAATCCGTCAGGATTTGGACAGAAAAAAATTGGAACAAACTGGATGATGTACGGAGGTAACGCTGATCAAGTTGGACCATTAAGTTGCGACATTAATGCTTCAGATCGTATATATTGGCAATCTGTTAATGGCCAGTTCGACACGTACAACCCTGGAGATTTTAACCTAGATGGCGATATTAGTGCAGCCGATAGAATTATCTATTTTTATAACAATGGCATCTTTTCCACCGTTCCCAAGGAA